>ERZ890510.374-NODE-374-length-36071-cov-8.689777_pt1 | contig 36071 bp, 22 predicted proteins | sample MGYA00521265_ERZ890510 | MGnify/ENA primary metagenome ERZ890510 (study PRJEB32303, sample SAMEA104408624) | aquatic metagenome | biome: Brackish water; feature: Chemocline; material: water | place: Baltic Sea | collected 2014-10-26T21:54:00 | depth 110 m ... | reverse complement strand
GACATCTGACGGTGGATTTATTATCACAGGAAATACTCAATCCTTCGGAAATGGAAGTTGGGATGTCTGGTTGATCAAAACTGATTCAGAAGGAAGAAATCCATTGGAGAAAACAAGGACAAGGAATTAGGAATAAAACCGTAAATCGAAACCTTTGGTCTGCAAGATCCACCTTAGTGATATCAAACCAGATCGGATGAGGTCAGTACCTGTTACATAAGATATCCACCTTGTGCAAAACCCAAGTAAGGTCTAGTCAAGATGTTCAAAACAGTTGTAACATTAATGGTACTATTCATATGTTTTTTTATTTCTCAGGGTGTACAGAGGTTAAAGAGTGTGATTTCCTGGATATCGATCAATCTGATCGATTTGTTTGTGAAGGGAAATTGTTTACAGGAGTGAGCAATATTATCCAAATGGATATATCAAGATAGAATTATCAATTGGAGACGGATTACCCAATGGTAGTACATACTTGTGGTATCCAAATGGTCAGTGACATGGTCTTACAATCATTTATAACAGAAAGACTGGAATTCCACATCCTTCCTCAGGATAATCCTCAAATCAAGAGAACATTACTAGGATTGATGTACGAGGAGTATCTGTCAGATCAGGGTCATACAAGGGTATAATATTGTAATCTTACGTGTAATCACTATGTCGTATTCTGATCTCAAACAGAGTATTTGCAATCATTATGTAATCAATAATTACTTTTGATAAATCCTTTATTCATAAGTGCTTATGACAAATACGTGTGGTTTGTCCTCAAGAACATGTTTAGGAAATAAACCAAAAAAAGGGGGAAGAATGATTTCAAGAGACTTTGTAATGCGCCAAATCCATCAGCTAGCGCAGGTATTGGCTCTAATTCTGTTCAATAAAAGGGAAAATCCAGAAATCGATCCGACGGAAATTATCGCGAATGGGTTAAACGATAGCTTGGGTTTGAAATTGGAGGATGTTCTAGCTCTGGACAAGATTCAAACTACCGATATTTGCCGAAAAGAAGGACATTTCCATCCTGACTTGGCAGTTTCTGTCGCCGATTTATTGATGGAAGATGGCTCCGAGGCCGCACAGACCCGAGCATTTTGGCTGTATTCCGCCGCGGCTAAGGCTGGCGGCACCCTGCCCATTGGGGCTCTTGAATGGGTAATGTCGGATGCAGCAACTAACGGCCAGAAATAAGATTTCAACCTAGTATATATGGCCCTTTGCGTTACGTCTTAGGCCTCTTGATCCGCTAGCCATCTTTCCGCATCCATCGCTGCCATACATCCGGTGCCTGCAGCGGTAATTGCTTGGCGATAAATATGATCCTGAGCATCGCCACTAGCAAAAACACCTTCCACATTCGTATAGGTAGAATCTGGTTTTGTAATTAGGTAACCAGTCTCATCACGGTCTAAATACGACTTGAATATGTCTGTGTTTGGTCGGTGCCCTATCGCCACAAAAAACCCTTCAACTGGAAGAGTCCTTTCGTTCGTTCCATCCGTGTTTCGTAATACCAAGCCAGACACCAACTTGTCTCCAAGCACATCGGTCACTTCAGTATTCCAAAGGACTTCAATTTTTTCGTGAGCTAAAACCCGGTCCTGCATGATTTGAGAAGCCCGAAACTCCCCTCTGCGATGAATCACATAGACTTTCGAAGCAAAACGAGTCAGAAAAAGTGCTTCCTCCATGGCGGTGTCACCACCTCCAACAATAGCAACTTCCTGTTCTCTAAAAAACGCTCCGTCACAAGTTGCGCACGCAGACACCCCGTGCCCAAGTAGTCTGGCTTCATTTTCGAGGCCCAAATAACGAGCAGAAGCCCCTGTCGATATAATTACCGTATCCGAAGTAATCGGCGTTTCTTCGTCCACGACCAATTTAAACGGCCTAGTGGAAAAATCTACGGAGGTTACCGATCCCCAGCGCAGTTCCGCTCCAAACCTCTCAGCTTGTGCCTCGAACTTCTGCATCATGTCGGGGCCCATGATACCGTCAGGAAAACCGGGATAATTCTCTACGTCTGTAGTCGTTATTAACTGTCCACCTGGTTCCGGTCCTTGAATTACAAGAGGGGAGAAATTGGCACGAGCAGAATAAATCGCAGCCGTTAAACCAGCCGGGCCCGTACCAATTATGGTCACCTTCCGATGTTCGGCACCATTGAAATCAATCTCTTCCATAATGCTCATTACACCGGCAATGCTGAAAGTGCAGCCAATTTCGCTACCAACACCCTTTTAGGTGCGGATCCGACCAATTGATCTACAACAACCCCATTCTTGAAAAACAACAAGGTTGGAATCGATCTAATTCCAAAGTTCATCGCTGTCTGTGGATTGTGATCCACATCAACTTTACCAATAACCGCTTGGCCTTCGAGTTCGCTTGCAAGTTCTTCAATAATCGGTGCGATAATCCGACAGGGTCCACACCACGTAGCCCAGAAATCGACAAGAACTGGAAGATCCGACTTCAAGACTTCGGAATCGAAGTTAGCATCAGTTAGAGTTATATATTTTGCGTTATTTGCCATGTTTCTTCTTTGTAATAGCAGCTTAGTTGTTCAAATAATTTTCTTTTGGAGCCTTTGGTGACTCGTATTGTCGAAGTGTTACACGTCCGCAATACGACTTTTAGAAACTCCTATTTCTTTCTCGCCATCAAGTTTGGTATCGCTGTCTCATATATATGGTGCATGGTTTCGGGCGTAGATAGAATGATAGGTTGGTTATCTACTTCTATTGAAAACATCGGCCCTGAAACTCTACCTATACCGATAGCTGCCACTCCATTTTCCAGTGCAACAGATTTAACATGTTCAGCGTGTTTAGGTGAAACCGCGATTACGATTCGTGACTGAGCTTCTCCAAATAGAGTTGAATCCAATCGAGACTTGCTCATTGTGGTCAGACTTATTTCAGCACCCAGGTTTTTCGAAACTAAGCTCATTTCAGCCAGACACACGGCCAAGCCGCCGTCCGAGACGTCGTGAGCACTCTGGACACAACCTTTCTGTATTAGAGACAAACAAGTGTCCTGGACAGCCTTCTCCGAATAGATATCAAAATTCGGTGCATCTCCAGTGGTTAGGCCGTGGACTAATGACAAATACTCAGATGCTTCAATTCCATCCTTTTCGATGATTGCAGGTTGAAGAATGAATATGATATCACCTTCGTTCTTGAATTCAAATGTTGTTGCGTGGGCATCAACATCCTCGACTACCCCAAGCATTCCTATCGTAGGCGTTGGAAAAACCGCCCCCTGAGGACTTTCGTTGTAAAAAGAAACGTTTCCTCCTGTAACTGGAGTTTCCAAAACTCGGCAAGCTTCACCCATCCCAGTTACGGCCTCTTTAAAAACCCAGTACTGTTCAGGCTTGTATGGATTACCAAAATTCAGGCAATTGGTAATGGCCACGGGCCTTCCCCCAGCACAAACAACGTTTCGGGCCGCTTCTGCAACCGCAATTTGACCACCTTTTCTAGGATTTAGATACACATATCGAGCATTACAATCCGTCTTTACGGCTAGTCCTTTTTTCGAATCCTTTAGCCTAACAACTGCTGCGTCCGAAGGTCCAGGCCCCACAACCGTATTGGTTCGAACCATCGTGTCGTATTGCTCATACACCCAACGCTTTGAAGCAATGTTTGGTGCACCCAGTAGCCGATGGAGAACCTCTGTTCCGGAACTCGGACTCATATCCGGGACACTTTCCGTTTTAAACGCGCTGGTTTGATCCAAATATTCCGGTTTCTTCGTGTCCCTGATATAAACGGGAGCACCACCGCCAAGAGCAAGGTGCTCCGCCGGTACATCGGCAACCAATTCACCGTGCCAAAGGACCTTCACCCTACCATCGTCTGTAACGTGACCAATCTCTGCAGCATGTAAATCCCACTTGTCGAAGATTGCCAACAAAACCGATTCCTTGCCTTTATGACAAACAATGAGCATGCGTTCTTGGCTCTCAGACAACATTATTTCGTACGGGGTCATACCCGTTTCCCGAATTGGGACTTTATCGATATGGAGAATCATGCCCGAGTTTCCTTTCTCACTCATCTCGCACGAGGAGCACGTGATCCCAGCTGCTCCCATATCCTGAATTCCAACCACAGCGCCGCTATTAATGACCTCGAGGCTTGCTTCGAGCAGCAGTTTTTCTGTGAAGGGATCACCTACCTGAACACTTGGGCGCTTTGCCTCACTTGCTTCAGATATTTCTTCCGATGCAAACGTAGCCCCGTGAATACCATCCCTTCCGGTGGCTGATCCAACAATAAATACTGGATTCCCTACCCCCTCTGCGATTGCGGAAGCCATCTTATTACCAGGTTCAATGATCCCCACGCTCATGGCGTTTACTAGAGGATTGCCCTCATAAGATGGATCAAAATAAACCTCTCCCCCAACCGTCGGTACCCCAAAGGAATTACCATAATCCCCAATGCCGCGAACTACGCCGTCAAACAAATACCGCACACGCGGATTATCTAGCGAACCAAAACGCAGCGAGTTAAGAGAACAAATAGGGCGGGCACCCATGGTAAAGATGTCCCGCTGAATCCCCCCTACTCCTGTGGCAGCACCCTGGTAAGGCTCCACAGCTGAGGGGTGATTATGAGATTCAATTTTAAAAGCAACTGCAATGCCGTCTCCAATATCGACTAGGCCAGCATTTTCTTCCCCTGCACCCACTAAAAGGGCCTTTCCTTCCCGCGGCAGTTTTTTTAACTCAACTATAGAGTTTTTATACGAGCAGTGTTCGCTCCACATCACGGAATAGATGCCTAACTCTACAAAAGTTGGTGTTCTTCCCAATTTGTCGAGAATCCAGCCGTACTCTTCTTCCGTTAGTCCGTGACCGCGGGCAAGTTCCAGATCTACTTTAGGCTCCTTCAGGCGCATTGTGGACATGGGTTTTTATTTTGTACAAATGGGAAAGTCGTTACTCTAAAATACGTAAAGAGAAGCCTAGACTTCGTAAAGATTCGGCACGAAAATCTAGGAATTCTTAAAAAGGTGCCACATGGATTTACATTTCAATCAGACCATTTGAGTGGCCAGGCTGTTTCGCACTCGGAATGAGGTCCACAAACCTTCTCTTTGCCATTTTCGACTTATATTGGAGGTATGGTCACATAAAACCCTCAGATTGGTATTGGAAGTGTTTTCAAAAGTGAAACTTATTTACGGATTCTTGGCCACGCGAAAAAAGTTTTGGCTGGCTCCCATCGTTGTTGTGCTTTTACTTTTAAGCATACTGGTTGTATTCGCGCAAGGGAGCGCCCTCGCTCCATTTATTTATTCGCTGTTTTAGAACTGGGATTCGCGAAAGGTCATTCGTTAAGGTTTAGCTGAAATATTATGGCCACATATATTCTGGGAATTTCGGCGTTCTACCATGACTCTGCAGCATGCCTGATACGGGATGGCGTTATTATTGCCGCAGCCCAGGAAGAGCGATTTTCCCGCATCAAGAATGACGAACGTTTCCCCATCAATTCGATTTCTTATTGCTTGTCCCACGCTGGCATTGAATCATCAGATCTCAGTATAGTAGCCTTTTACGACAAGCCACTTCTGAAATTCGAGCGCATTTTAGAAACACATCTGGCTTTTGCTCCTTCGAGCCTTGCTTCATTTTTAAAGGCGATGCCAGTTTGGTTAAAAGAAAAGCTTTGGATGGAGGATACCTTAAAGCGCCAATTGGGATACCAAGGAGAAGTCATCTTTCCTGAACACCACCAATCCCATGCCGCATCTGCTTTTTACCCCTCGCCATTTGAGCGCGCTGCAGTCTTAACCATAGATGGAGTTGGTGAGTGGGCTACTACGTCTTGGGGCATTGGCCATGGACACCATTTGGAATCGCATGGAGAATTACGATTTCCACACTCCGTTGGACTGCTGTATTCAGCTTTCACCTATTACACTGGTTTCAGAGTCAATTCGGGTGAGTATAAGGTTATGGGTCTCGCTCCCTACGGACGACCAATTTACAAGACCCTGATCATGGATCATCTCCTAGATTTAAAAGAAGACGGTTCATTTCGCATGGATATGCGATACTTCAATTACTGTCAAGGGCTCACGATGACCTCACCTCATTTCCACAGGCTCTTTGGGGGACCTCCGCGCACTCCTGATTCAGAAATCACCCAAAGAACAATGGATTTGGCTCGGTCTGTCCAAGAGGTAGTCGAGGAAATTGTACTTCGAATGGCGCGTCACATCAAGAACACGTCCGGGGAAAAAAACCTTTGTTTGGCTGGGGGTGTTGCCTTGAACTGTGTTGCAAATGGCAAACTTCAAAAGGAAAAAATCTTTGACCAAATTTGGATTCAGCCCGCGGCAGGCGATGCAGGCGGATCTTTGGGCGCTGCTCTTTTTGCCTGGCATGCCCATTTAGGCCAAGAAAGGACATTCTACAAAGAAGATTCTCAATTGGGCTCATACTTAGGCCCCTCGTATAGCACTGAAGACGTTTTAAAATGGGCCACTGAATTTGGAGCCGTTTTTCAAGAGCTCAGCGAAACTGAGATCATTAGAGAAGCGGTTAATTTTTTGGCTTCAGGCAACATTGGAGGATGGTTTTCCGGAAGGATGGAATTTGGTCCCCGGGCCTTGGGTGGTCGAAGTATTCTAGGAGACGCGCGAAATGCCGATATGCAGTATTCCTTGAACATGAGAATTAAATTTAGAGAGTCGTTCCGTCCATTTGCTCCGATTTGCTTGGAAGAGGACGTGCAACAGTATTTCGATTTGGATACACCATCACCGTATATGCTGATGGTTGCTCCTATAGTTAAGCAAAGAAGACTCACACCACCTTCTGGTATTACTGGATTGGACCTTCTTAAGCTGCCCCTATCAGATATTCCTGCCGTGACACATGTTGACTATTCTGCCCGCATTCAGACGGTGAATGGTCAGTTTAATCCACGCCTATATGGACTTTTAACTGAATTTAAGCTCAAAACAGGATCTGGAATTTTAGTTAATACGTCTTTCAACGTGAGAGGAGAGCCGATTGTCTCGACCCCGGAAGAGGCCTACCGGTGTTTTATGCGTACCGAAATGGATTTTTTGGTCATAGAAAATGTCTTATTTAAGAAAGGTGAACAGCCCAAACTAAAAAACATGGACCAAACTCACTCAGAAGCCACGAGCCATTAATGACGAAGCTTAGTACGAATACCAAAGAACTGCGCTCCTTTGGATTGGTCCTCTTTGGAGCCTCTGTAGTTTTGAATACCTACTTTTGGTGGAATGACGACTATTTGGTTTGGTTAAGTATTGCGGGTTCTTCTCTAGCTTTGATGGCAGTGCTTTCCCCATTATTACTGAGTCCCTTTCATTGGATATGGATGAAAATCGGTACCGTAATGGGAATCGTAATGACTACGCTAATTTTGACAGTCACTTACATCGTTATGGTCACGCCGATCGGATTGATTTTGCGCATCTTCAAAAAAGATATTTTGAGTCTAAAACTTGATCCGAAGACATCATCATACTGGATTAAACCGTCTGAGAACGACCCAAAAACCGGAGCAATAAAACCCTATTAATCAGGATGGGTCGTTGCGGATAATGATGTTTTGGCAGGCCGATCTTTCCCCATCTGGAGCATCCCCATCTGGAGCATTGACAAATTCGGCAACTGTCGCTTCACGGACTATTTAAATTCCTGCAACAGCTGGAATAAAACGGAATCGACGCTGACTACGCTCTCCGATCTCAGTCGTTTAACAATCTGGTATTCGGAGGCAAAAGGGGCCAATCTTTGGATTATCGACTCGCGATGCTCCTCCCAATTTATATCGTCTTTTTCTCTCTTGCTGACCATTAACACGGCCCAAGCATCTGACAAGCCCACCACGACATACCTATTTAGTGGGGCAGTGCGAATATGTTGTGCCAAATTGGGAATTTCAAACAAAGGGGCGTCGACTCCTACTTGATATCCATTCAACGTTGAAAGATTGAGCGGTCCTTCGCTCGCTTGACGAGACACATTCTCTGCTTCCGCCCTCGTGTTGAACGAGACCAACTCATAATCTGCCCGGAACTGAAGCTGACGTCCCATGCCCATTGTCTCAAAGGCCTGCTTGATGAGAGACTCGTCCACTTGCCCGTCGAGGTGATCGCGCAAGTACAAGCGAAAGAATGAAGCCTGAGCCTGAGTTGTCTCTCTGTCTAAGATAGCAGCAGCTTTGGAGTCCTCAAATCCGGACTCTTTTCCCGCCCGTGCCAACAATTCATTCCTCATAGCGCGCCCAACCGAAGCAGCTGTCCGGTGTAACGCTTCCTGAAAAGGCAGGTCTGCCAACCAAAATAGATAGTCACCCGTCGTAAAATTTGATCGTTTACCATCCCATTCGAAAGAGCCAAGTACGGTATCCAAATTCAAATTGAGGCGAAGACTATCGAGTTGAAAATTGCGATCGTCTGAGGGTAAGACCGATGACTGTGGCGTTACGTCAATGGCAAAATCTTCCAAAAAAGATCCCAAAGCTTGAATTGCATTCCCATCTACATCGACATTCCGAGCCTCCATAAAGGTTCGAATAAATTGATCCCCTTCCAGGCGGCGCTTCCTCAACCTAAACTGACTGGAAAGTCCTCCCCTTGCCGTTTGATAGGCAGATTCGGTGAGAAGAGGTTCGATGATTCTGTTTTCCACCAAAATGATGTGATAGCCGAAGCGAGTACGAACGGGCTCACTGAACTGCCCAACTTCCAGATTGAAAGCGACCACACCAAATGCATCATCTACACTGAAGTATTTGACAGGGCCGAGGTAGCCAGCAGTAGAATCGAATTCTGCTGTGTCATAGACCGATTGTGCTTCATCTAGAAACGGCGTCCCAGCTTTAAGTCTTGCGTATGATTCGGCAGCCAACGTAGGATTTGTAAAAAAGAGGTGACGAACTACGATTTGATCTTTTGAAATGGCATACGTCCGCCGTAGTTCAGCATCAGTAGGTGGCTCCAGTTTGGATAAAAAGTCCTCATCGAAATAACGATCTGCCAACACAGATTTGGATCGGCGCTCATAGTAGCGTTGATACTCCTCGCTTCGAGTTAATCCGAGGTCTTCATATTCGTCGGCAAGAAGCAGGGCGTCAATCAAATTTTCAAGATGAATGCGCCTGTTGTCCGATTTATCGTTTTGACCGGTTTGGATCAAAAAGTTGATGTACGTCTGTTCAAACCAGGTAACAGTAATTAAGTGGTCGTTCACTCGTGCAAGAACACGCGAATCGGCATCAATAATCACCCGCTCTTTCGAACAGCCTACTAACAGAAATCCAATCAACAAAAAAAGGGCGGTGTAACTCACCGCCCTTAAACTATAACGCATCATTCCTTTTTCCAGCTTGGTAGTCTAACCTAGAAATAGACTCGGAAGTCAATTGTTCGCGTATCATCCAGTAAATCGAAAGGAATATATGCAAAATCAAATCCAAATCTCACACTCTGCAATTGAACATCCAATCCCGCTCCATAAGCCAAATGTGAGTCAACATTATCGATGAACGCATCTTTATAGCCCGCCCGTGTATTGAACGAAAAACCCCTTGTGAAATACGTAAGTTGCCCACCAAAATCTCCGTTTAAATTATTGTCATTAGTCTGATTTGCATCAGCCAAGACCATAAATTCAAGATTTGAACTGGATATTACCGGAATGCCGATACCCACTTTGAAGGAAATGGGCAGGTCCCATTGGTCCATCCTAATACGAGCTGGAATGCTCTCGTTGGAACCGGTGTTTTTTTCATCCAGATCAATATTGAGTTCTGAGTTGATCCCGTTCATCTGCATCTTACCGCCGAAATTCATTATCGAAGCAGCAATTTGGGCACCATTCAGATAATCGGTAACCAAGACAAATCCAAAATCAAAAGCCATGGTGCTTGCCGTCATATCTCGAATGGACTGACGAACGTACTTACCCGTGCCACCAAAGTAAAAAGATGGCGTCAGAGGCAGGGAGTAGGTTATGCCGAAGCTTAAGTCGTTGGCACCAAATGTCTCACCCGTACCATCAGGTTGTGAAACCGTGCGAACATCCATTCTTCCATAGTCCACCATGGCCAAGCTTAATCCGATAACACTGCTAGACGTTACCGGAATGACTGCGCCAAAAGCAACATAATTAATATCTGCTATCCATGTATTGTTCGAGAACATCACGCCGCCTCGATGGCCACTCCTCGTGGCCCTTGAAGCACCTCCAGGATTCCAAAACAATGCATCCGGACCCGTGGCAATCGAAGTATAGGCATGTCCTAGAGACGTCCCTCTTGCACCAGATCCCAGCGTAAGAAACGTTGCAGCTGTGGTACCAACGCGGCTTTGCGCCCAAGCATTGCTTCCTCCAAATACGAGTAGCAACACCAAGACAGCGGAATGAGCTTTTTGCATTTGAATCTTGATTCTCATTATTTAATCACCGCAAACTTTCCGACGAACTCCCCAATACCTGGGGATTTGACGTGATAGACGTAAATACCATACGCTATATCCTGGCTACCAGAAGTCCTTAAGTCCCAACTTTCTGACCCGTCAGAACCAACTTCGTCATGTTCAATGGTGTCGACGAGTTCGCCTCGTAGATTGAAAATTGAAATAGTACATCGCTGTGGAAGATTGATAAATTCAATTTGGCGCTCACCCCTTCCAGAGATTTGAGAACGGCCTTCAAATAACGATGCCCCGACGTACGGATTGGGAACGACAGCAATTTTGTCCAATTCCGATTTTGCCAGCTCAACGTTAACGGCTGCACTTTTTAAGGTAAACTGGAAATAGTCCCCTGTTTGAAACTCATTCTTAACCGTAATTCGTAACACATCACCTGCCTTTGGAGGGATAGACTCTTGGCCTTCCGGGATTTCAAACCGGACTCGATGTCGATATTTGTGCGATTGACCACTTAGCTCCGAAATAATGAGCTCGTCAGTCACATCCCACTCCCGATTTTTATTAGTGTCCACTATAAATATTTCTGCCCGAGTGTTTTTGCGAACATTTTTGGCAAAAAGCGGAATCTCTGTCCTAAGATTTGTGAATCCAAATCTGGGCGGTAGATAGGTAGAATCGTTAGGGTTGGACCATTGTAATTCGAAGTCGTCCTGAGTGTGGGAAAAGGCACCCGAAGAATCCCGCTCAACGGAAGCCACCCAGTTTGTTTCAAGGCCGTTTAAAACGAATGGATTTAGGTCAAACAATTCGTTTTCCGTTCCGGCATTGATCACATAACCTGTTTTTGACGATTCATATTCAACGACGCCTGCCAACACTTTGTGGTTAGCAATTTCAACTACAAAGCCATCTACCATCGGAGAGATGGGTACAAGCGGCGTTTTTCTTACGGCGACTTTACCAGTACCCACATTAAAGATGTCGTAGTCCGTAGTGACTTCTAAATCGGTGCCAACCACATCGTCTGGAGCGCTATAAAACCGAACTCTATATGGACTGTTCGGCATGATATCAGCATCATTCACTGCCCTAACGGTCATTGACCCAGAACCAACCCCCTGTGTAACGGTGCTCAAATCTTCATTTACAGAACCGCTTATATATCCCGCGGCTCTGGACCTTGGTACAACAATCGCCGCATTGTTAGATACACCAAGAACATTCCCTGCAAGATCTATGGAGATGTTAAAAATATTCTCTTGAGGATCGATGGTCAATTTTCCTGACGTTGCATCCAAGATTCCGTGATCGTAGGCGACAAGGGCGTAATAGTATTTAACGCCATTATTCACCTGGTTATCCACGTAAAAATAAGACAGCCCATTATCGCTACCCATATCGTATACGGCATCTCCTTCGAGTACTGTTACCGACCCTTCAATACCATTTTCCAAATCCCACCGACCTATCGGTTCAAAAAATGTAGGCGTTCCGTCAATATTGGTGATCGTCCTAGAGTTTGAAAGCAATGGATCGCTTCCTTTGTACAATTTGAAGCCTTCGAAGTCAAACGTTTGACTAAATCTGTCGAAGCTCGCAACAGCTACTGTATCCCAAGTAAGAACCACCCGCTTATCCCCAGGAATGGCCGTCAGTGTCGGCATAAAAGGAGCTTGGGCAAAATTGTAATCCGCATCGTAAATGTTTTGAACGGTGCGACGGTTTTTGAAAAAATCCTTTTCGTCCTCACCAAAGATCCAAGCTGTCGAAAAGAAGTCTGTGGCTCCTCTTTCAAGCGTTATTGGACCACTAACAAATAAAATAAACGGCTCAATATCAGCCGCAAAAGCATCGGAAGGGGTTCCAAGCGGGAATTGAGCATAATTCAATATGCGGTCGAACATCCAAGTATCGTCCCTAAGATTATCGCCGTTTTCATAAAATGGTCGGGAATTCAGATCAAACCCGGTAAGACCAATTTGATCAGATTCATCAATATCCAATTCATCAAAATTGGGCTCACCTGCAGTTGGAAGCCCATCGGCTTCACCATCGTCAGGGCCAGAATACCCTAAATCAAAAGGACCTTTTCCATCCCTTCCTACATCATTATTGATCAACTCACCGGCATCATACACACCGTTTGCGTTGACATCGCCAAATCCGACCCAATCCAGATTTTCATCGCCGGTAAACCATCGGCCAGCTTTGAATGCAGGACGATCTTCCAACGGACCATTATAGAGTTCAAAATTGGCGAGGTCGTAGGTAGCAGATACTCGCATTCCAATAGATATCTGACCTTCAATAAGTTGTCCTGCCCCACCAAACCGCTGCTCGTCGATAATTCCGTCTTCGTCGTTGTCAAGACCATCCGTACCTCTTGAAGGACTTTCAAGGAAAGCAAACCCGGTATAACCAAGATCATAAAGGGTGCCGTCTTGCCGCTGTCCAATCCCATCTTGGTCCCAGCCGAAAGTCACATCTTGTCGGGCGTCAAAAGCCGCGTTTTCATCCCCTTCTTCGTTTCCTAGCCCATAATCCATGATCTGGCCAAAAAACATACCTTCATCACCAGCTAAGCTGAAACGATACGTTGTTTCACTTGCGTTTGAAATCCGGTAGATAATGAACATGGCATCTTCTGCCAAGATATTCGCCCATTGAAACAGGCGAACTTTGGTTCTAAGGCCCATCCCTCCAATTGTCGAATCTGATGGTGTCGGATAAAAAACGCCCCATCGACTTTGTGGCTGGTTCGTTCCAGGAGAGACACTGTATTCGAGATCTGAGAAGTCATCAACGACATAAAAACCCTCAAGGTCTGCATTGAAAACGCCGCGTCCAAAAAATCCGTTCCACTCATTAGACCATCCAGGATCATCTGGATTATCCAATCGATCCGGCCAAAAAGTAGGCCAGGAAGTCCGATCGTCACTTAGGGCCGGCGTTGGTTCGAGTTGGCCTAGCGAATTAAATCTAGTTGGATTATGGAATCCGTTAAGCGGCAACCAGCCCCAAAGAGACCCATCAGGTCCTAGGCGTTTTCCAGCGTCTCTATATGTGAGCACGACTGGATTGACCAACGTATCTGCTCGGCCGCCATAAAACGGCCATTTCGCCCGCTCTCCGCGGGTACGAGCCGAAACCATGATTCCTATCCCGTCTATATGTCTGCCACCAATGCCTCGTGGCCAAACACCCCAAGGGAGGTCGTTCCAGCGAGATAACTCACCGTGATTTCGAAAATTGGTCTCAATCAGGTTTCCATCTAAGATTCCCCGGGAGATTAATTTTTCATCTCCGCGATATCCAGGCGGAATCTCTTGAGCCATAACGTCTGAAGGTATTCCAGACCCAAGGACCAACACCACCAAAACAAGCACTTTAAGTGTGGTTCGGAGCGAATTACTTCTTAAGGCTTCTTTCATATTAAACAGGATTAATTCCGAAATTCGGAATTGTACTACGTGAGTTCTAAAATTTCAGATTCAGGCCAAGACTTATTTTTCGTGGGGCGGCAACCCACTCGGGCCTAGCATAAAACTCATCCAGACTATTCAGTCCTCCAATTTGAGCACCGGTATTTCTGAAAAGTTCTTTTTGAAGATCTTCATCAACGCGTCCCGTCGAAGCATATACTGCGTATTTGACTTCACTGTCGAATAGATTGTGGACCTGAAGAAATACGCTCAAATTTTGTTTGATAAACGCTGGACGATAATAGGCGCGTAGATCGGACCAAAATTGAATGGGTCTGGCCGCATTATTTGTTAGCGTCGATCGAACAAATCCCCTTTCTGTGGTATAGGGCTCACCAGATCGTAATCGATTCACTAAAGTGAAGCTTAGGCCATTGAGAGGCTCTATTGTCACAGTATTGTTAAGCACATGTCGACGATCCCAATTTAAGCGAACCAGCGAAAGAATTTCTTCAAGGCCTGATTGCTGCCGTCCAAAAGCTTCCCCAGGATCAGATGATGTTCCTTCGGCAAACTGTAAAGTGTAATCAAGTGTCCATGATAACATGCCGCCAGGTTGGTCAAACAATGAAAACGTTATGCCACGAACGGTACCGTAATCTCGATTAATCCATCGCACCGCGAAGTCGCCTGTTGGTGTCCGCAAAACCTCTTGGCCGGTCAAGTTTCTCACGTCTTTTGAGAAAATGGTAAGTTCCAATCCGATCTTTTCCGTCAAACCCTGCTGAAGTCCTACTTCAAATGCCAACGTCCGCTCTGGGCTTAAAGAAGGGTTTCCAAACTGATTGGAGCTAGAAGCTGGGTTTACTTCATACTCAGGATTTGTATACAGCAGACTTAACTGGGGAATTTGAAAGAACAGTCCAGCAGAAAACCGCATCACACCCGTTGATGAAATCGGGAAGGCAATACCTAAACGTGGACTAACCTGAATTTTGGCAGGCGCATCTTTTCGGTTTGAGATCAACGCCGTTTGATCGTCAGGGTCAATCCTTTCCGTAGAAGATGCTTGCCGCCAATCTATTGGCATAAGGTAATCTGGATCAAAATAATCTAACCGAGCTCCCGCATTTACGATTAAGCCAGTAAACTCCATTTTGTCCTGAATGTAAGCGGACAATTCTACAGGGTTTACTTTTAAGGAATTGTCAGAAAAAACGTCTGGAGAAATCCGGGGCAAATTATTAGTGCGAGCAGAACGTTCAATTCCGTAAGACCTGTTATCCAAACTGTGCAAACGAGCCATCAGCCCTCCCTTCATTAGGTGGACATTGTCGATCTGACTCGAATAATCGGCAAGGAAAGTATGCGTTTCAGTAAGTTCGTCGTTAGTGTAAAGATCATTCCCTGCAACCTGAAAAGCATTTTGACCACTCAAATTTCTTTTCTGACTCCATTCGTAGACTCCATCTCCTTTACAGTCTAAGTTTTTAAGCTCGTCAATTACCTTACAATCATGGAGATAACTATCGTATTTATCCCTCAAATAACTGTAAGAAATATTACCAAATGACTTCTGTCCGACAGTGTATCGTAAGCTTAGAATGTGGGTCTGACTGGAAAAATATCCTGGGTTTAAGCCTCCAGGTACGTATTTGCTATTGCCACTATAATTTCTGAATTCACCGTCTTGCAAAAAGACATTGTACTCCAATTTGGCTGTACTCGTCAGGTTCGACGTCAAGGTGCCATTAAGGGAGTATCTCTCATTTGTACCCATGGACACAAAATCCCCGGATCCGTTGGACTCAATGTTCCAAAAATCAGGATTTGAGCTCGAGGTAAGTCCGGTAGAAGAATCGCTCGGCAAGAAGAGCTCTCTGCCCATTAAATGTCCTCTATCCGAAAGAAATCTTCCGCTAAGTTGAAATCCCAATCGATCTTTCATGATCGGGCCCCCAAACGAAAGCTGTATATCCGTCAAATTCTGAAACTCTGCTGCATCGGAATACTGAACAAATTCAGACTCAAACATGTCAGCACTAAGTTGATTTCCGGGACCGGACGTTCGCTTTGTAAATTCTAGTTCCCGATTTGATGCGATTGTGCCCGCGTACGTGAGCACTTCAGCAGTCCACTTTTCGGGAACGTCTTTGGTAACAATATTCACGATTCCAGACTGAGCCTGTCCATATTCAGCGTTAAACACACCACTTATGACCTGCAGACTCGAGACCATATTTTGTTCAACCTCGAATGCAGCTTGGCTATTGAACACGTTATTTATGGGCACACCATTTACGAGATAAGCCACTTCACCGCTTCTACCACCGCGAAAACGACCATCAACTACGCCAGCCTGGAGATTAATTACGTCAGTAATGGTGGTAACCGGAAGCGCTTTTAACTGATCGGCGTTAACTACGGCAGTCGTGGTAGTACGATCCATTTGAACAATCCCACGTTCCGCAGTTACCACGATTTCTTCTCCCTCGAATATCTGCTCCGACATGGTGAAATGGACCTTCGTCGTCTGATCCACTTCTACCCGAACTTCCTGCACTACTTGGGCTGAAAAGCCAATAAATGTGGCTCGCAAAGTATACGAACCTGGGCGAACGCGTATGATGATATAGTCCCCATTCATATCAGTCGCTGCGCCCTGAGTGGTACCATCAATAAATACGTTTACGCCCGGGAGAGGTAGGCCAGTCCCCGCCTCTACAATGTTACCAGCAATTTTTCCGTAAATGTCATCCGAAGAGGGACTTGATGATGCATTGGCAGATCCGGTCAGGAGCACACTGCCGACCAAAATTAGAAGAAGAGAAAATCTTGGCAGTTTCATGAATTAAGAACCCTTATTTGGGGGACAATAGGACCATTTGGATCCGCATAAAACAGAACAGAACAGAACGCGCAATCGATGTGCGCAAAAGCAAAAATCAGATCGAAAAAGATTAGATCGAATCAGAATCTAACATCAAAAGCATAAAACCGGGCATCCATCCGAAGAATTCGTAGTTGGGGCGCGTTGCGCCCCAACTACGAATAACATCTTCAACCTACTATTTCATCAGCATCATTGATAGCGTTTTGCTATATGAAGCTCCAGCGTCAATCCGGTAAAGGTACATACCGGAAGTTAGATGGCTAGCATCAAACCGTACAGAATGACGACCGCTTACCATGGTCTGATTGTTGAGCAACGTCGCTACCTGCTGCCCAAGAATGTTGTAAACGGTTAGCGTCACATTTTCAGCTCTAGAGAGAGAAAATTCGATACTCGTCGATGGATTAAACGGATTCGGATAATTTTGACTTAACGAAAATTCCGTCGGCACTAGATCTTCATCTTCATTAGCCGTACCAACAACCGAAGAACCTACAACTGCGACGGTCATCCATTGCGCCGGCGTATTCCACCAGGCAGAGTTCGCATTAGGTTTGGTAGACCACTGCACCTGGATATCCCTTGGGTTCTGGGCAGCAGGATCGTCCCCATCATTAACGGCGATATTGAAAGGTATTAGCTTTATCTCGTTTAGGCCTGGAAGTGTAAATACTTCATCTCCTGATGCCGGGAAAGCAAAGTCTGCAAAGTTATACAATGCCAGAAACTTATATCCGATAGCGGTTCCACTACCGTCCCTAAGAATGCCGAAGACAGATCCACCACCTGTTGATTCACCTTGGCCTGTGGCCTCAGCACCGGTAGTAAGAAAGGTGCTGGTCTGACTAGGATTCGGATTGGAATCGTCACCTAGCCAAGAAATTCGACCTTGATAATCAGGAGTTGCTCCGCGCAAAAAGTTTTGTTGAGGCGCTCCTCCAAGAATTGATCCACTGGCATCGCGTACATCATATGAACCCCAACCGAATTCAACGCTATCATAACCCCATGCGTCACAGCCGTTACACGCGCTCGTTCCCGGATGAAGAGCAAGGACATCGTCCTTCACTTCGCCGTAGATGTACAGCTCATTGTTCTTGCGGTTAAAGCCAACTTTGAATACTGCAGACAGATCGTTCTCATCTGATGGAACAAGACCTCCATCGCCTGATCTCCAGTGACTCGAATCTAGACGAAAGGGGATGGTTTTTGCAGGAAATGCACTATCAGTAACAAAACCAACACCGAGCGAATTAAATATCAATTCTGAGCCCGCATCGTCGATTTCGACGATATAGGCCTGTTTTGCCAACTGAGAATTTGAAATCTGGCCTGAACTCGCACTAACATCGGTATTAGCTACGCCGAATAGATTCAGAGACGAAACCGAGTAGTGTATCGGTAAAGGCAACATGGACGAGTGAGGGATTTCATATTCGTGGTTAACCACAAAACTCGAAGCATTAAAAGCTAACTCCTGAAAAACCGGAACCGTACCGCCTGCAATACCAGCTGAAGTAATTGGGTTTTCATCCAAATACACTCGATATCCTCCAAAATCAGTATTAGGAGTCCACGAGACTACATTCTTAGGACCATCGGAAGCAAAAGTAACACCTGACATCGCGGCGGGAGCCGAGGTAGCAGAAGTAATATCAGTGGTCGCTGAGCCAAAGTACAGGTCATCAATCATGACTCCACCGCCACCGTCGCCCCAATCAAAGTGAACTGAAAGACCTCTAATGTTATTCCACTCAAATGGCTGCCAATTGGTAGCGTCGGCTGGTCCGTGAGTAGTACCAGCTGTACCTCCCCAGCCCCAACCACCGGCCCATCCACCAGTGTATTCCCAATTCATTGCAAGCGGATCCAATGGCGTGGCTAGATCCGTTCCGTCTACATTCTTACCAAGTTTGGCCGCGTCAAGCGCTTCAACAGTACTTGGAGGAAGAGGGATCGCGAGATCATGCCACTGACCATCACGCATAGCGTCTGGAATAAACCATTTGAGACGCCCTTCTCGGTTATCTGCAAACTGATTGCCAGTAAATGCGTCAAATAAAGTCAACGACAAACAGTCGTCGCCCGTACCTACCCCGCACGCGTGTGCTCCTGCATTAGCAGGATCCACTAGCAATCGGAGATACATGGTTTTGCCGCCTGCTGCAACGGTTGCCCCAACCATGCTTGTCATATCAACTCCCACTTCGTTGTCCCATCGGAAGCCAGGTGCGGCCCAACCAGAAAACGGGAAATTGGCTACTGTATTTGCAGCGTTTGTTGGATCAACTGCAGCAGCGCCATCAAAGAATGGTACTAAAACGTTTTTCCCTTCAACAAATATAATGAACTCATCTCCCAATGAGGTTTGAGCGCTAGCGCTCTGCAACCATGGCAGAATGAGAATCGATAATAGCACGAACGTCATAAGACGTTTTGAAATCGTACCGCGTGAAGTCATTTGGGCCTCCGAACAGTTATGTAATTGGTATCGGACCAAAACACTCTTCAGCGACCATAAGTCCGACCTGAAAAGGTTTTCATCGAGAGCAACATATGAAAAGAAAAGAACTCGTGAAAAGGTTTTCATAAATCTTTCAAGGAATTTACCTAGAAGGTTGATCGGGATCAAGTCCGATTTGTGTCCCCACAAAAATTATTTTTGAAAGATCGCCGACCGATATCTTGAATGAGCCGGGTTCAAATACCCACTTGCCAAACTCATCCACAAACATCAAATCTGCCCTAGGCAGGGCAAATTGAACGATACGCTCCGTACCTGCATCAAGTACGATCGATTCAAATCGCCTTAATTTCTTGACCGCGGGTGTTATCGATGCATACTCGTCAGAAACAAAAAGAAGTAAATTTTCCCTTTGGATATGGCTACCATGATTCCGAATCGTAATAAATACGTCCAATCCAGAGACCGTATTTTGAACATCTAACGCTTCGTACGATACTCTTGTATAGGAAAGACCGGAACCAAATTCCCAAGCTGGATCAAAACCATCCATCGAAAACGATTGGCCCAATCCGTAATCTGCTCCCACTTTGTCCGCCCATTTGTGATCGTAGGTGTGAAAAACCGCCGAATGCTTCGGATAAGTAAACGGCAGCCGTCCGCTTGGGGAGAATGAGCCATCGAGCAAGTCGGCCAAGGCTCTTCCTGAACAAGGTCCTGGTTGTCCTGCCCATATTATGGCTGCAACCTTGTCAGATAAATCCTTCAGTAATCGAGGTCGGCCAGCAAATAGAACAAGAATCACGGGTCGACCCGTTAGAATTGCGTCATGAACAAAAGCATGTTGAGCTTTATCGATATCGAGATCATTCACGTCTCCTGGCTTTTCGACGGAGGGAATTTCGCCAATACACAAGACAATGGGATCAACGTCGTGATCAAGGGGATCAATATCTGACACCTTCCCTTGAAGCCGAAATCTACTTGCAAAAGCGGTTGCAATAGTTGAAATATCATCTGGATAAGCCGAAGCGTCAGCTCCTTGCCACGTATAGGTCCACGACCCATGAATCATCGGAAGAGATGTCGATGCCGGACCGTCCAAAACTATTTTTGAACCAGGCTTCAAAGGCAGTAAGTCGTCCTGGTTTTTCAATAAGACCATAGACTGACGCGCGCTTTCCAAATTGAGGGCGACGCGCTCTTCCTGGGACGGAATGTGGATCGACTTTTCTTGGATCGTTTCAGGAAACTCATCCTTATTCCGTGGCAGCAAGCCCAGTTTCCTTTTTAGGTTTAGAATCCGCCTTACAGATTCATCGATTCGCCTCTCGCTAATCAAACCCTCCTCAACCAATTCCTTTAGAAGCTTAGAAAACTCAAACGTAAACGGCGTCATACTCATATCTAAGCCGGCACGAACAGCTTGCAACGTGGCGTCTTTTGACGAGTCAGCTACTCTGTGAATGGTATGAAGCTTTTCTACATCTTCCCAGTCCGAAACAATCACTCCTTCAAAACCGAGTTCGTCTCGGAGTAGGTTGGTCAATAGTCGATAGTCAGCGTGCACCGGCCGGCCGTTCAATTCGCCCGAATTGACCATTACCGTTGCCACTCCAGACTTCACAGCTTCGGAAAAAGGTGGCAAATACAATTCCCTGACCACACGGTCAGGCAATAGAACGGGTGTTCGGTCTCGTCCGGTGTGGGCTTGACCATATCCTAAAAAATGCTTTGCACAGGCGGCTACCGAATATCCTGAATTCTGTTGACCAAGAATATTTTCCCTACCTAATTCCGTAGTTAGGTACGAATCCTCTCCGAACGTTTCAGAAAACCGCGACCACATGGGATGTCGCCCGAGGTCCAAAACCGGGGCAAAATTCCAATGAATACCAGATTCAATCAATTCACATGCCGTAACTCGGGCGATGTCACGAACTAATTCCCGATTCCAAGTTGCTGCTAAGTTCAGGTTTTGAGGGAAAACGGTCCCCCCAAGCATGTAATTGGCACCATGAACTGCGTCTATTCCATAAATCACAGGAATTCCAAGTCGAGACTCTTTACATGCGACGTCTTGAATTTTCGAAATGAAAAAATTCCAATCTTCGAAGGACATTGCATTGGAATAGACATTGATAATCGACCCTACATGAAATTCAAGGAGGGCTGTCCTTAATGCCTCATCATCAAGCTCTAGTTTTTCAGACGTCGAATGTTTCCTTTTCGAAACGGTTTCCAACGTGATCTGCGTCATCTGACCAATTTTTTCAGCCAATGTCATCTTCGACATCAACTCTTCAATCGGATCTTCTGAGATAATTTTACTTTCTAAATACATGACTTACTTCAAATAAACATTGAAACAACAAGGGCGGTCAAAGCCAACAAAAGCGCGGACTGAATTCGATAGTTTTTAAACCATCTCACCTGTCTCAAATGCCTAGTCTCGTCATGATACATCGAGACGGTCCAAACCAATTTTTGACTTTCCGGAGACGGAGGACTGGTTGCCAAACTCGCAATAACGATCGTGATGCAAGACAGCCCAAACAAAATGGGGGCGACATAGAGGAAGTGCAGGTCCACTGGTGCAACGAGAAGTACAATTGCCATTATGAAGCCCAAAATGAGGCCGGCAAATGCCCCCGTCCCATTACTACGTCGCCAGAACACTCCAAGGATGAAACAAGCCACTATCGGAGGTGTGATATAGGCCAATACTCCTTGTAAATACTGCCAAAGAGAAGGGAATTTTGCAATTTGAGGAGCCCAAATAGCTCCCAGAATCATCACTACACCTGTTGCAATACGGCCCACAAGAACCAGTTTTTTACCACTCAGGTGCGGCTTAAATTTCTTGACCCAATCCATGGTCACAAGTGTAGAAACTGAATTTAGCGTGGAATCGAGACTTGACATGATTGCGGCGATAAGCACGACAAGAATTAGTCCTCTGATCCCATCTGGTAATAGGTCAAAGATCATCGTCGGAAACACCATATCCCCCTTTTCGAGATTCGGGTATAAAACCCGAGCAAATATCCCCGGGAACACCATAATGAAAATGATGGGTAGCTTTAACAAGCCTGCGAACAAAGACCCCCATCTACCTTCGTCCAAGTTCTTGGCAGCCAACGTGCGTTGAACCATGAACTGGTTTGAACACCAGAAATAAATGCCCAGTAGAGGCAATCCAACGACCAAGCCAAGCCAAGGAAGCGCCGGGTCATCTAAGGGTTGAATAAGGCTCAGTTCGCTCGGTGTTGTAACCGCGAGCACCGCATCCCACGAACCGACTTTCTGGTAGGCAAACCAAGCAATGAGAGTTGATCCCAAGAGCAATAATACCGCCTGTATAGAATCTGTGTACACCACTGCTTTCAACCCTCCAGCGATGGTATACGCTCCTGCCAACAATGCTAAAACCGTCGTAATCTGCCACATGGGCACATTGGGAAAAATTAAGACTACGACTAACGCTCCAGCATAAAGCGCTCCGGCTGTCTCAAGCAAAATATTCCCTACTACCGTAACCCCCGACATGTAGTACCGGGATCGGTGATCGAAACGCAATTCCAGGAATTCTGGAAGGGTGTAAATCTTCGTTTTTAGATAAAAAGGCAGGAAAAAGATGATGAAAAACACCAAGACAATGACGGCAAACCACTCATAATTGTAAACCGCAATACCTGTCGTATAGGCATCCCCAGCAAGACCTATCAGCGTACTTGAAGAAACATTTGAAGCAAAAAGAGAAAATCCAATTACCGGCCATGTCAAAGACCTACCCGCCAGAAAATAGTCCTCCTCTGAGTCGTTTTTTCGGGAAACCCACAACCCAAAACCGATAATCGCAATGATATACGTGATCATCACGACGATATCAATAATAGCCAGATCAAAAGTTTGCATTGTTTTTCAGCGCTCAGCTTGAGCTTTTACTATCGGGGGAAGCTGGACTAATCATGAACTTCCATTCACGAAATGATTGCTCAAACGTAAGGTGATAAAAATCAATTTGCTTATTCAGTTTTTGTACTAGCCTTCACAACCATTTCGGTATCTGTCTCAACCCGATTGAAATGGACTTCCAAGGTTGAACAGGCGCTTGCCGGTAAAGAATCGTATCTAAATTCGTCACTTATAGTAGATGGCAAAACAGTGAAGTGGTGGCTTGGAGGCGGCACGGCAGGCGCAATTTTATCTAGGCAGGAAGTAAACACAGCCCCCAAACAAATCAAGAAACAACGATTTCTAGAGGTCGACTGTGATTGACTGCTCATCAATAATAAACGTAAATGCACCTTCTTCAAATACGGGTACGTTCGCTTTTCCGATAAAGGAAAGGTCAGCTTTAGTCAATTCGAAAATTTGAGTGGACACCTCTCCTTTTGCCAGGTTTATTTTTCGAAAACGACGTAAACGACGATTAGACGGTGTAATACTGGCATATTCATCTCGCGTATAGAGCTGAATGACGTCCATTCCATCGCGATCTCCGGCGTTCATAACATCAACAGATACCTCCAGTTTTCCCGTTTTAGCAAATGCACCTGCGTTCACGCGAAGATTTGAATATTCATAGCGTGTATAACTCAGTCCCCAACCGAACGGATATTGTGGGTTTATGGCATCTTGGCCAAATAAAATATCTGCTTGTTCGGACCATTTATAGTCGTAGGGCACGATAGATCCAGAGTATCTGGGGTACGTAAACGGAAGATGGCCGCTTGGATTTACGGTCCCATTAAGTACGTCGACCACAGCTTGGGCGCCGGCTGGGCCAGGCTGATAAGCCAAGATAATAGCTGCAGCCAAAGGCTCAATCTGGCGAATAATTCGAGGTCTATTTTGGAAGAGGACTACAACGAGCCGCGCACCCGATTCCACAACCGTTCGAGCTAATTCCACCTGATCTGCAGCAAGTTCAAGGGATTCTATATCACCCGGCTTTTCTACTGAGGGCACCTCTCCTAAAGCCAAAACGACGACATCTGCTCTATTACTAAGAGCTCGGACTTTATCCGGATCCAGATGTTCATCCCAAGCCATGTAAGCCACGTTTGAAAATCCATCTTCCATTTTTTGTTTGAAAGTCGGAATGGACTCCGGATATGTTTCGCGCTCCATACCTTGCCAGGTATAAGTCCAAGATCCGTGCAAAAACGTTTTAGAGTCCGCCGCTGGACCTCCAAAAAGAATCGATTCGGAGCCCGTTAGAGGAAGAACTCCGTTCTCATTCTTTAAAAGAGTGATCGATTCCTGTGCAGCCTGAAGAGAAACTGATGGCCCACTTGCCCCTTTGTTGGCAGCCTTCCGTGGCCTCGAATCCGCAAACAATCCGAGTTTACTTTTTACCCGTAAAATCCGCAAGACAGATTCATCTATCCGGTTTTCAGAGATGACACCCTCTTCTACAAGCTCAATAAGGACGTCTGTAAAAGTATAATCGTAGGGTACCATGGCCATATCAATTCCAGCATCTACTACTTGGCGCACCGCCTCTTTAAAGGAGTCAGCGACACGATGGCTGGAATACAGCTTGGCGATATCCTCCCAATCCGTTACAATTATGCCTTCAAAACCCAATTCTTCCTTCAATAGCTCAGTAAGTATTCGATGACTTGCATGCACAGGCTCGCCATTGATCTCACCTGAATTCACCATCATGGTCAAAACTCCCTGATCAATAGCTTTCTGAAAAGGTGGTAAAATGTATTCGCGAAGCATCCGGTCTGGAATCCATGCTGGAGTGCGGTCCTTACCCGATAGCGGCAAGCTGTATCCCAAAAAATGTTTCCCCGTGGCAGCCACAGTCGCATATCCGTCAGAGTTTGGGCTTTGTTGTGCCTCGATGGAAGCACTACCCAAAACCGTGGCCATATACACGTCCTCTCCAAAGGTCTCGAAGAAACGAGACCAAAGAGGCTGACGACCGACATCCAAGACCGGGGAAAAATTCCAAGTGATTCCCAAGGAACGTGTTTCTTGGGCAGTGACGCGTCCAGCCTCCGCAACCAGTCCCTCATTCCAGGTCGCAGCCATACCGATGCTTTGTGGAAACAGAGTTGCCTCAACATGATAATTATTTCCATGAACGGCATCGATTCCATAAATAACAGGAATCCCATGCCTAGTTTCATTAACGGCAAGGTCTTGAATTTCGTTAATCAATTTTTCCCATTCAGACGTGGTTAGCGCCATGTCATACACGTTTAGGAGAGAGCCTACGTGTCGATTAACAATGGCCTCTCTAAGCAATTTTGAATCTACTTGAAAGGGGCTTCCCGGAAAGCCTTTAACTGCGCTTAACGGCTGGATAGTAAGCTGGGTCATTTGGCCTACTTTTTCAGCCAGGGACATTTGTCCAATCAATTCCGAAATAGAGGTATCAGATAACTGCCCATTGGCGCGGCCAGCTCCAAAAAGCAGCATCGCCGACACAAACAATAATAGTGGGTGTCCAAAATATTTAGCTTTGATAGATCGAAAAATGTCGATTGAAAAGGTTTTCATAATAGTATGGTCGAGCCAAATTGACTTGGCATTTAAAAACTAGCTAGATGATTCCCTAATACGTAGTTCAACAGGGAGAATTCGATCCTGAATTTCGTGAGGCACACCACGTATTCTGGAAATCAAAAGCCTAATCGCCGACATTCCAAAATGACGAATAGGTACGTGCACTGACGATAATGAAGGCGTGGAATATCGCGCACTAGGCACATCATCAAATCCAGTTACCGCCATTTCAGACGGCACCGATAGGCCCGCCTCTCTAAGTGCGCTCATCACCCCTGTTGCTGCGTCATCGTTGGAGGCCATAATTGCCGTCGGTCTCTCTTCAAGAGCCAAAATAGAAGCAACAGAATCGTATCCTGATTTTTGGGTGTACAATCCAGGAATTATCAATTCCTGGTCGTAGGGTAATCCTGTATCTTTTAGCGCCGCCTTATGACCTCGAAGACGCTCAGCGGAGTCATGAGCTTCTTTAGGTCCAGTAACAAAAGCAATGCGCCGGTGTCCTTTTGAGACCAAATGCATGGTCATGGCATACATTCCGCCATAATTATCAAAAGTGATCCCATCAATTTTATCCGTATTCAATTTTGTGTTTACGAACACAAATGGTACCGAATTAGCTGTGAGTCTAATCACGTCCTCGGCAATCATATTGGGAGCCATGATAAGCAGTCCATCCACCCGTTTATACATTCCAGAGAGTGCTGCCTTTAATTCCGATGCGGAGTGATGTGACGTAGAAATCAGGATAAATACCCCTTCAGATTGGGCAATTTCGTCAACACCATTCAGAAATTCCGAAAAGAATTCTCCACTGACAAAAGGAAGAATTATACCGATCCCACCAGTGTGATTGGACAGTAAACTGCGAGCCGCCGGATTTGGTGTGTACCCCAATTCTTCTACGGCCTTCTTAACCCGAGTCCGCTTTTCAATATCAACCGGACAAATATCGTTCAAAACTCGTGAAACGGTCGAAATGGAAACCCCAGCATGCTTTGCTACATCCCTAATTGTGATGCCCATTTCTTTATTGTATTCTTGATTGGAGGTATATTGTCTAGGATCCCTGAAAAGGTTTTCACATATTACTAATATGAACCAATTGGTGCAAGTGTGAACTTTAAGGCAAGAGATATTCTGCCCAAATTGGGATTGTCCCTATTTCCAGTCTTCCTGATTCTGCTCGTAGAGGTCACCCTCCGAATGGCTTCAGTTGGCTCGAATAGCCGGGAGGTCTTTGTTGAAATCGAAGGAAAGCCAAATTATTTGGCCTTCAACCCCGTTTTTTCAGCACGGTATTTCAATGGCTTTGTGCCGTCGGTGGCGTTCAACCCATTCTTAAAAGTAAAAAATTCATCCGTTCTTAGAATAGTTACCCTCGGAGGATCATCCACTGCCGGGTTTCCTTATCAATTTTACTACGGTTTTCCTGAAGCATTATCTCGCCAACTATCCAATCTACTTCCCGAACGGAAAATTGAAGTAATCAATCTGGGAATGACAGCCGTCAATAGTTATACGCTTTGGGACTTGAGACACGAAATAAGTGAAATCAATCCGGATATCGTGTTAATCTATGCCGGTCATAACGAATTTTACGGCTCTTTTGGTGCCGGAAGTACCCTGTATTCGTTAGGAAACAGTATCACGCTTAAGAGGATGGTCCTGCGTTTGAAACGAACCGCCATCTTCACCGGAATAGAGAAGCTACTTTCTCCTTCCACCTCGAAGCGAGGTAGACCAAATCAGAATTCAGAAGGCTCAGATCGCACTTTAATGGCCCAAGTTGTGAGAGATGCTTCAATTGACTTAGGTGGCGAAACGTACACCGATGGATTGGAACAGTTTTCTAAAAACATGAATGATGTAGTAGCGACCTTTCGAAAACACCAAATTCCCGTCATCATCGGTTCGTTGGTTTCGAATCTGTCCGGACAGCCTCCGCTTGGCGACAATCCGGAAGCCTTGTCTGCATTTACGGCGGCAACCGATTCGTCTTGTTCCTCCTTGGATTGTCGGACTTCGGCGTTTAAAAACGCCCGTGATCTCGACAACATTCGATTTCGGGCTCCGAGTGTTTTCAACGACACATGGAAAGAGATTGCTCAGAAACACGAGGCTCAATTTGTTGATTTAGATGCCGTTTTTTCGAAAAATAGTCAATCTGGTATTCCGGGAAGCGACCTTTTTATTGACCACCTGCACCCTACTCAGTCCGGGTATGAACTCATGGGAGCAGAATTTGCGAATGTTATACTAAAGGGTATCAGCGGTACAGTCGAAGGACAGCCTCAAGACATCACGACTAGATTGGATCCTCTTGAGGCCTCTCACTCTTCCCTTTTAATAGAAAGATTGCTCGCTGATTACCCTTTTCACAAGGATCGTTCTTCTATTCAAATGTCCAAGATTAGCGACGATTTAGTTGCTAGATATCGGTATTCGGGCTCATTTATGGACTCGTTAGCATCCATTATGGTTTCTTCGCCTCTGACGGTATCTGGAGGACTTGTCAAAGCCATTCATCATTTAAAAAATTCCCCACCCTCTCACGAATTGCTTTCACTATATCAGGCCTTGTTTTACTGGCAGCCATTTAATGCCCCCCTGATGCAAGAGGCCGTTGCCCTTGGCATTAACTTTGAAGCTCTCGATTTAAACACTATTACCCTTGCCAAATTTGGAGCCGACCATACCGATGGGATCTATTTTTGGAATGCGCTAGGAGCACTCTACCTCAGGGCCGGGAGGATAGTTGAAGCCGACCTGTCACTTACAAAGGCGGAATCGCTGGATTCCAGGTCAATCACCATGCTGTTCAATCGTGCCCGATTTTATCTAGCGAAGGGAGACACCGCATCTTCTCAGGCTTACTTCATCCGCTATCAAACAGCTCAGGCAGAGTCGCAAAACTAATATATGGGTTAAAGTAACGCACGAATTCTGCCCAGCGAAGGATGGCCTGGTGATACCCGTTCTGCTCGATTCAACAAAAGATTTCCCTTTTCACGATCATTCTTTCCAATGAAATACACGGCCAAATTCAGCAATGAATTGAGGTGATTCGGATCCGTCATTAGGATAGACCTGAACCGGGCAATTGCCTCCTGTTCATTTCCAGATTGCAAATAGATCGTAGCCACATTTGCCAGAAGATCCAAATTGTTTGGACGGAGTCGGATGGCGGCATGGTAGTGAGGTAGGGCATCACTAAACCTCTGTTGATCACGATACGCGTCTGCCAGTAAAATCCGTTGTTCAAAATCTGCCGGACGACTGCTAACAATTCTCTCAAGCAATTCAATGGGTTGCGCATCTCGACGCGCTTGGTCTGCGGCCAGAAATAGAGCCTGAGCATTTTTTTCCTCCCCGACACGCCTGAGGGCCTGTCCAAGTTCAAACTTAACCGAATAATTCCAAGGCTCCTGAAGCATTAAAGGCTTTAGCAAGGAGACCGCAGTCTTCGGATCGCCAGCAGAATTTTCTAATTTGGCCAATTTCAAGACCAAACTTGGGGAAGGAGCCATCCGCGTTAGTGCCGAACGCATGTCCAAAAGAGCACCATCGAATTCGCCCTTTTGCGATTTGTAATCTGCCGAACTGACCAAAGCCGGACCATAGGATGCATCCAGCTTCAGACTATTTGAAATGGCAACGAGTGCGCTATCTAGATTCCCAAGTTCCGAATAGACACCGCTTATGGCGTGCCAAGTTCGAGGATCCGCTGCAATAGAAGCCTCTTTCATAAACGAACTGAGGGCTCTACGGTATTCTTTTTTGAAATAATAAACGTTTCCCAAATTGTGGTTTAACCCCGGAAAGTCCGGTTTGCGCTTTGATACCAATACGAACGAACTTTCCGCTTGGGCCAACATTCCCATTTCGAAAAAAGCCCGTCCACGCAAAAAGGCACTTTCTACCCGACCAGGTTGCACCACGTCAATTGAATCTGCAATGGTTAACACGTTTACCAAAGATCCGTTTTGCAAAGAAGCATTACCTTGCTCGATCAAAAAGACCGCATTGGCCGACAATTCGATGTCATTCTGGCACTTCGAGAGGACCAGAAATCCGCTTACTATTAGCGCTACTTTGAATAAATAATGCCTAACCTTACTCACTTGCACAACGATTTAGTCGGTGGTTGCGTAAAATAATATCGATCCGCAGAAGATGAACCTATTTTCAACCGAATTGCTCCACACTTGGATTTCTTGATATGTATCGATCCCCAATCTTGCTTTTGATCTTTGCTGGATTTTTTACTTCGTCCTGTTCAGAAAATAAAATTCCGGCGCAGGCAACCGTAGAACAACGGTTACCCGCTTTCACCGAGATAACAGGCCTCTCTAGCTTGGGCACGTTCAAGCATGACAATGGAGCCACATCCAATAAATGGTTTCCAGAAACCATGAGCGGAGGCGGAGGATTCTCCGATTTCGACTCAGATGGAGATTTGGACATTGTTCTAGTCAAAGGTAGCAAAATAAGTCAAGATCCCGGAGCTTCTTTGGGCGGAATTGAGGTATTTGAAAACGATGGGACTGGCAAATTTAAGCGTGCAAAACCCTTGGGTCTATCTGATTTACCCGGTTATGGAATGGGTATTTATTCCGCGGACCTCGACAACGATGGTGATCAAGATCTGATTTACACTACTCTAGGACCCAATGCAATTCTATTTAATGAGCATGGAAAATTTGTTCAACATAAAGACGTAGCTCCCGGCCTGGATAACAACGATTGGAGCACGGCCGTACTCGTTTTCGATGCAGATAATGATGGGTGGAATGATATTCTAATGGGCAATTACGTCGATTGGACGCCTCAAACTGACATTTATTGCTCATCAGACGGATCTCGAAAAGGTTACTGCACACCAGAATTGTACACAGGAATTCCGGGCGTGCTGTACCACAACCTGGGTAATGGTACCTTTTCGAATCAAACAATCGGGTCAGGTTTTGAAAAAATGACAGGTAAGACACTGGGTATTGCGGCCACCGATTTCAATCTAGATGGCCTTATTGACGTGATCGTTGCCAACGATACCGACCCTGATCAACTATTTGTAAACCGTGGCAATGGTGTATTTGAAGAGTCCGGAATAGTTAGTGGCCTAGCATTCGATGAACGTGGCCGAGCCCGTGCAGGTATGGGTGTTGATGTAGGATTTGCAGACCAAACTGAAATGGCAACGGTAGTAGTAGGCAATTTTTCAGATGAAATGATGGGGGTCTATCGCCATTTGGGAAACGGAGCATTTTTGGACCGTGCTGCGGTATCCGGAATTGGGCACGAAAGTGTTCTGAATTTGGCTTTTGGAGTACTTTTGACTGATCTCAATCTCGATGGGAGCCTGGATCTATTTGTGGCCAACGGGCATGTGGAAGAATCTGTGGAACGGGTTCGCGACAATGTTACTTATTTGCAACCACCGCATGTATTTCTTGGGGATGACCTTGGTCATTTTGTCGATGTTGCGGATCGATTGAACCCAGAATTAGGAAAATATGCTGGGCGCGGATTGGCTCTTGGAGATGTAACTGGAGATGCAATTCCAGATGTATTGTTGATCGAAAATGGAGGCCCTGTTCATCTGTGGAAAAACGATTCAGATGGCCACTTTTTGAGGGTAACCTTAGAAGGAGTGACCTCCAATCGGGATGGTTTGGGTACACGATTAGAGCTCTTTTCATCGGGGAAGAAACAAATTCAAATCCTAAAATCAGGATCTAGTTATTTGAGCACCTCCGAATTTGCAGCGACCTTTGGGCTTGGAGATCTTTCAGTTGCCGACTCTTTGAAGCTTTATTGGCCAAGTGGCAAGGTACAAGTTGTCTTTTCCCCAAAATCAGGTAGTCTTCACCTCACTGAAGCTAATTGAGCTTACCTGTGGAGATGGATTGGTAGCGCTTCATTGTTGTCATACGGATGAGTCTCTCTGTATTGCCTCGATACGGCCGCTTGGGTTTCGTCAGCCTTGAACCGTTCATAGCGTTTTCGATGTACCTCCACTTTGTTCAAATTTCCGAGGGCCTGGTAGACCAGCATTAAATTATAGTGAGCGGACACATCTTCGGCGTCAATACGCAAAACTTGCTCTAGCGGAGCGATTGCTAGGTTCAATTGTTCATTTAAATAAAACGTTCGTCCCAACTCGTTTAGGACCACACGATCTTTCGGATGTGAGATAAGGACGGCTTCAAACGCTTCAATTGCCTGTTCAAATTCCCCTTTGAACTTGCGTACCAGCCCATTAAAAAAGACAGTTTTATAATATCCCGGAAAGATCTGATCTGCTGTTAGTAATGCTTTTCCAGCTTCGTCCCATTTTCCCTCAACGATGTACGCTCTTGCCAGGTTAACCCATCCATCTACGTAAGTGGAATCTACTTGGGTAGCTTTCCTAAACGCAGTTTGGGCGTTGGCAACGTCACCTTCTCGAAGCAGAGCAATGCCGAAATCATTCCATCTGATTAGTACGTCATCACCTTTATGGTCTGCCTTTGGCCGACCCATTCCAATCACCTTTTCAGTTTTGGCCATAACCGCCACAGGTACCACTGGTAGGGTTCTCAATTGACCAGAAACGTCCTCGTCTACCCCGTTGAAGGTCCATTTCCTCAAATCTTGAGCCAATTCACCACTCGTCCTGGAAATTGGCTCGTCAAAATGTCCTCCATATGCGAATGCGGTGTAATCAGAGCTGAATTTCCGGTAATTAACCTGCGCCTTAATCTGATATGGGGGTGAACTTCCGATCGGGATTGGAAGGACTATGTGTGCGACGTCCGCACCTCCTGGAGGAATTAAATTGACGTAAACGGGACTTCTCATTGCAAAAGCGTTCCTTTTATCAATTTTCCTTCCATTCCGATCAATCAGTACACTTTTATAAAAGTGCGCCGCGGGATCGACCTGCCCCTCAGTCATACTCCCAGAATGTACAATTACATTTCCTTCTCCATCCAAGATTTGTACCTCCAACCAAGCCTCTTGAGCGTCAGTGGTACCAGTTGGGAAAAAATGACCAATAGAAAGCGATCGCACGACAATGTCCAATCGATAAACCGTTCCTTCTTCCAAAGATCCTTCACCATCGGTCAGGGCACCAAGTATGTTCAATGGGACCGATCGGGGATTCTTACCCATCGACATGGCCTGTTCTTCCCCTATGGCAAACGACGTGTTTTGAGAAACAGAAGCACCGACTTGCTCGGCCTCCTCCACCAAACTGCTTTTACCTAAAACTGAAATACCGAACACATCCACGGAAAGATGGCCGGCCTCAAGAAAGTCCAAAGTCTGGCGAAGCTGAACTGAATCCTTGTTCGCAACTGGTAACGCCGTGTTGGCCGCTATAAAACGATGGTTTCGGATCGTGCCATGATCGGCGCCTGGATCCGTAGAAAGGGTGGCCTGCATGTGACAATCTGTACATTGCTGGGGCACATCAGGTTGATAAAAAGAGCGAGCGCCTTGACCTGAAACGCCGCTAGCTTGCCAGTTATCATAGGTATTAAATCCTCTTACCCATCGATAGTCGTTAACCGCCTGGTCCAAATGGACTTTGTGACATGTTGAGCAGAAAGCAGCTTGATCTTTGACTAAAAACGGCTTCATAAAGCTCGCGCGATGAGGCGCTGGGTCCACTTTTAAGAGTCGATCATGCAGCCATTGGACAATCGGACTCTTATGCGTTGCGATCGCATGTAGCTTGGGATACTCCAGCTCATACGCGGCATTGCCGCCCGTATTTTTTACTCGCTTTATTGTGTGACAAGAAACACAAGCAAGACCAGCCTTTGCAGCTGGGGATGTAATAAACGAATCAACCGGCACCTCCATATTTCCGGCAAAAAGTAATGCTGGGTCATGGCATCCGGCGCACCATTTTGCTCGTTGTAGGCCGCCCACTTCTTGCATGTATTCAATAGACTTCCGATACCACTGGTTGTTAAAAGAAGAAAAATGGTGCGCCGAAGACTCCCATTGCTGAAGTGCATCGACGTGACAACCAGAACGCCCACAGGACTGTGATTCCAGAAAAAATGATTCATCAATTAACTCTCCTGATGTCGTGGAGACCGCGCTTGGGAAGAAAGGCCCCCTCTGACCATCCATCGCATTATCTGCAAGAGTGATTGGCCCATCTACCTGATTTTCAATAGGTTCGTATGGCGTTGCCAATCCCAGCATGCTCAACGCGACCAAGCCAACTGAAACCGCACAGATCGCTTTCAACGAAAAAACAAAGCGCGTATTGCCGGCGCGAAGAACGTGTACAACAGTCCAAATCGATGCCAATACTGCGGCAGGAATATGGACGATTAGTATCCACTGATACGGCCCAAGTACCCCCGTAAACAGAATAAGAACCCCAGAAATTGCAGCAACTAGGTAGATTATCCTCCGGATAATAGACGCCAATCCGGTAACCTTTTTCATACCTGAGAGTGCACTTTGCGTCCAGAATATGGCTAGGAAAATACCAGTAGCCGCGTGCAAAAATATTTGCGAGATGTACAAAATGGAAGCGGACTCCCTCCCCCACAAATAGCTGGCACTCAAGATTGCAATGCCTAGCACTATCCTAACGTTATCTTTTTCCTCGTATTTCAACCTTGAATAGCTGTTTTAGGGCACTTTTTTAAATACTCTAACATAATCAACCTCCATTCGCTGAGGAAAAACGGTAGTTGGATCAGGCGAACCCGGCCAATTTCCTCCCACCGCTACATTCAAAATCATGTAAAATCGCTTATCAAAGGGCGCAGGAAAAGGATGACCGGTCGTGGACCATGAAGTCTGCCTCGCAAACTGAAAGTCGTCTACAAACCATCGTATCTCTGACTCATCCCACTCAACAACATATGTATGAAAAGAGCTATGAGCGGATCCCGTCGGCAAAACATGTGAGGTACCCGAGGAACGATTAGTTGGGTACACCCCTCCGTAGTGTAATGTACCATGAATCTTATCTGGCTGATTTCCAATAATCTCCATTATATCGATTTCACCACTTGCTGCCCAACCACCATATTCATTGTCAGTTGGCATCATCCATATGGCAGGCCATAGTCCCTTCCCAACAGGCAGTTTAGCCCTAACTTCAAACCTTCCATACAACCAATCCCCTCTGCCCCGTGTTGTCATTTTGGCCGAAGTATAGTCGCGAGTGCCTTGCGAATCTGTAAATTGCTCCGAAAGAGCTTCTATCACAAGAATACCTTCTTCTACGCGAGAATTGGCAAGCCTAGCTGTGTAGTACTGAAGTTCATTATTGCCTCCACCATTGGCGTTTATTTCGTGTTGCCACTTGGTCTGGTCGATGGAAGAACCATCGAACTCGTCATTCCATGCTAAAGTCCAACCTGGAGGTGGAATAATTTCAGACACATTATCCTTTGAACTCGATGCCCCATCACATCCCAAGATGACAACACTACAAAATATGATTCCCAAAAACTGGCTTTTATTGCTCATGTCAATTTACTGGTGAACAAACTTTTCGTGCTAACAATTTAGTTATAACAATTTTACCGATTTCCAAACAATATTCGGAAGCACTATTTTTTTGATTATCGAACCCCATTGCGGTGGTTGACTCCAAATACCCAAATAAAATTCCTCTATACCTTTGTAGCAAAAACCCCAAATAAGAAAAGGCCCTGATTCATAAGAATCAGGGCCTTAAAAAAAAGACCTCGGCAACGACCTACTCTTCCACCAGTGGCAGTACCATCGGCGCGAAAGGGCTTAACTTCTCTGTTCGGAATGGGAAGAGGTGGACCCCCTTTGCTAGAGTCACCGAGATCAAAATGGTGGTAACCGAATCCCTAGTCAATGGACTAGATATCAGTTACCTGACGTAATGAGCGTTCCGTAACGCAGTAAACTTTAAAAACTATAACGAGCGTTATGTACCGAGCCAGAAGAGCTTCTGGCACGAGGCAAATCATGTAAAATAACAGGATTTTAAGCCTCAAGGGTAATTAGTACGACTCGACTGAAAACATTACTGTTCTTATATCTATCGCCTATCAACGTCCTATTCTCGAACGACCCTTAGGGGAAATCTAGTCTTGCAATGGGCTTCGTGCTTAGATGCTTTCAGCGCTTATCCCTTCCGAACGTAGCTACCCTGCAATGCAGCTGGCGCCACAACAGGTACACTAGAGGTTCGTCCATTCCGGTCCTCTCGTACTAGGAACAGATTTGCTCAAATTTCCAACGCCCGCAGCAGATAGAGACCGAACTGTCTCACGACGTTCTGAACCCAGCTCGCGTGCCGCTTTAATGGGCG
>ERZ890510.373-NODE-373-length-36096-cov-5.250687_pt1 | contig 36096 bp, 32 predicted proteins | sample MGYA00521265_ERZ890510 | MGnify/ENA primary metagenome ERZ890510 (study PRJEB32303, sample SAMEA104408624) | aquatic metagenome | biome: Brackish water; feature: Chemocline; material: water | place: Baltic Sea | collected 2014-10-26T21:54:00 | depth 110 m ... | reverse complement strand
CCGTGATGGCACTGGAGCCTAAGGCCCCAGAGCAGCCCCGAGTTGTTGCTCCTCGACCCGCAGTTCCTGTTCAGCCTGTAGCTCCTATTGAGACCGTGATGGCACTGGAGCCTAAGGCCCCAGAGCAGCCCCGAGTTGTTGCTCCTCGGCCCGCCCCCCCTCAGTCTGCGGTGCCTGTTGAGCCTTCGGTCGACATGGAATTGGAACTCGCAGTCGTTGAGGAGTATCGTAGAGAAGTACATGCTTCATTGCAGGCGTTACTTCAAAGAGATCAAAAGCGTGGTCGTTCAAAAGTCGATGCGAAACATAAAGGAGCAAAATTTAAGATCAGTCTCAGCTTTAATGCTCAAGGGAAAATCATTGACTGGAAAGTTGCAAAAAAGAGTGAGTTTGAGCGTTTAGATAACTATTATTTAAAATTAATTAAACGGTTGGTCGACGATGGGGCATTTCCAGCTCCGCCGGTTGAGCGATTGAATACTACGGTTGTGATCATTCCAATTGAGATTAAGTAAATTTAAACTTTGTAAACCTATAAAAAACGTGCCTATTTATCCGGAAATAAAACCTTACTTCAATAACTTAATCGATACCCAAGAGGGGCATCAGATTTATGTGGAGCGTAGCGGGGAGCCAAAGGGGATACCTGTCATTTTTCTACATGGGGGCCCGGGGAGTAGCACTAATGGCAATCATCGACGATATTTTGATCCCGAGTTCTTTGATATCATCTTGTTCGATCAGCGCGGTTGTGGTCAGTCGAAACCCCTCGGCTTAACGCAAAATAATACGACGGCGCATTTGGTTGAAGATATCAATTTGATTAGACGGACTTTGGGTCTTACAAAAAAAGCGGTGATTTTTGGGGGTTCATGGGGAAGTGCTCTGGCGCTGGCTTATGCTGCCAAGTATGGCGAAGCGGTAGAAGCCTTAGTATTGCGTGGAATATTTTTCGGATCCCGCGAGGAGGTGCTCTGGTACACCGATGAGTTGAAACGTTTTATTCCTGAAGCGCATAAAAAATTAACCTGGGATATTGATGGTGATTTAGTCGATCAGTACCACGCTCGGGTTAACTCGATGGATCAAGAACTCGCGAGTGAAGCATCTCGTCGTTGGGACGAATATGAAACGCAGACTATGTTGATTGGCAGTGAGGTAGAGGCTCAAAGGCAAGAGACAACGCGTGCGCGAACAGATGCTGAGTTAGCTAGATCTCGTGTACAACTTCATTATCTCAAACATGGTTGTTTTTTCGAAAAGGATGAGCTTCTGGAAAAGGCTCGGTTCATTAATAATCCTACCATCATTGTGCAAGGTGGGATGGATATGATTTGTCCGCCAATCACTGCTTATCGGCTGCATGAGGCTTTGCCTGACTCAAAGCTGAACTTTGTTGGGGCTGGTGGTCATGGGGCTTGGCAATCGAAAATCGCTGAGGCGCTATCGAACGAAATGGAGCTGCTTAAAAAACAACTCCAGATGAATTATGGGCATTAGGTTTCGAGTTAATGCGGCGATCTCTTTTATCGCTATTATTTTTCTCTTGGCCACCGCATTTATTTTGATTGATGATAGACGCCAAGCGATCAATGAGGAGTTAGAAGCCGGGACAAGGGTTACTGTTCATTTGTTAGAGTCTGTTGCACTCAGTCGTTTTCCATTAATGGAAGGGACTGACCCCGTTGAAGGGCTTGCTGGATTTTTGAGAAGAGCCGGACGAGTGCGTGGCAATGAGATCAGGCTATATGATCAAGCAGGCACGCTCGTTTACGAATCTCCTCCGTCTGATTACAAGCAAGGTCGTTGGGCGCCCGATTGGTTTTCGCATTTAATGTCACCTGGAGATCGAAACTTCCAACTTAATTTACCCTTTGGTTCAATTGTTATTACGCCAGACTCCTCGAGGTCGGTTCTGGACGCTTGGGATGAGCTCAAGCGTTTTGGTCTTGTATTGATGATATTTTTCGTCAGTTTGAATGTGGCTATTTTTGGTTTGTTAGGTAGGGCTATGCGCCCGTTAAAGGGCATCCTGTCCGGGATGTCGCTATTAGAAAAAGGGGATTTGTCGATACGGCTTCCCGACTATAAATTGCCTGAATTTGATGCCATTGGCCATACGTTTAATCGTATGGCAACGACCTTGCATGAGGCGTTGGCTCAGAACGCGAAGCTTGCGTTGGTGGCGCAACAGTCGAGCGATGCAATTTTGATTGTTGATTTAGAGGGGAAGGTGTCATTTTGGAATCCTTCAGCGGAACGATTGTTCGGTTTCAGTTCTGATGAAATTTTAGGACGACCTGCCAATACGATCGTTCCCCAAGAGAGCCTCGCGCAACATATGTCGACGCAAGACCGGGTGTCGACGTCTCGAAAGATAGAGCAATTTGAAAGTCAAAGGCTCAAGAAAAATGGTGAGGTCGTTGACGTTGAAGTGTCGGTCGCACCGCTTGTGGACCCAGATACGAAACAACTGATGGGGCAAATCAGTGTGCTGCGTGATATGACCGATTATAAAAGTCGGATCTCTGCTGAGATGGAGTTACAGCAAAATAAACGGTTGACACAGATTATCCAAGAGAAATTGGAGGAGGAGCGTAAATCTATAGCCAGGGAGCTTCACGATGAAATGGGTCAGAACCTAACTGCGATCAAGACAATTGGAACGGCGATTGCTAATCGTGATTCTGATGAGGGGTCAATTACGCGTCAGAATGCACTTACAATTGTCGAGGTGACCTCTCGTATTTACGACATGGTCCATTCGATCATTCGTGAATTAAGGCCGAGCGCGCTTGATCATTTGGGGCTCGAGGATGCAATTTATGAGCTATGTGAGCGGCACCGTAGGGTCAATCTTGACTTGGATCTGAAGCTGAATTTTGACGGAGTTCTTAATCGCTACGATGAATACGTCAATATTACTGTTTATCGAGTGATACAAGAATGCCTTACGAACGCCGCCAAACACGCGGGTGCGACCAGGGTATCGGTTACCGTTTCTAATCTTCTGGTTGAGTCAAATCTTGCTCGGATCGAGATTAAGGTCCAAGATAATGGCAAAGGTCTTGATGTCGATTTGTCAGAATCAAGGCGTTTCGGTTTGCTTGGGATGAGGGAGCGTGTCCAAGCGTTCAATGGAGATATACAGATTGAGTCAGACCCAGGTACGGGAACGCTTATTACGGCGGACATGACGGTCAAGGTGGACAGTGATTAAAGTATGTAATCAACTTTTGAGGTACGTATGTCGGCAGAGGTGATACGTGTAATGCTCGTTGACGATCATGCGGTCGTGCGAATGGGTTTTAAGCTTTTGCTCGAGGGCACTCAGGATTTGTTGGTCGTTGCTGAGGCTGAGAGTGGGGAAGAGGCTGTACGCACTTTTCAAATGCATAAGCCTGATGTTCTGGTCATGGATATTTCGATGCCCGGTATCGGTGGGTTAGAGGCTATTGATCGCGTGTTGGCGAAGGAAGCTCGTCAAAAAATTTTGGTGCTCTCTGGCCATGAAGACGTGATGCATGCGAGGAGGGTGCTCAAAGCGGGTGCGATTGGTTATCTTACTAAACGCAGCGCCGCCGAAGCTCTGATTGAGGCCGTGAAAACGGTTTTTCGTGGCAAGACCTATCTTGAGCCGCAAATTGCTCAGGAGCTTGCTGTAGAGCAGGTTACGGGTAATAAAGATCCTGTCGATAGTCTGAGTGAGAAGGAATTCAAAGTGTTTGTTGCGCTTGCCAAGGGGCAATCAGTTCTAGATATTGCTGAGGTTATGTCTTTAAGTCCTCGTACGGTCGGAACACATCTTTATAACATTAAGCAAAAACTTGGCGCATCTAACAGTGCGGAGTTGGCCATCATTGCTATGAGGGCTGGCCTGCTAGATATATAAGTTGTTATTTTTAATGATTTATTCTTGTTTTCGAGGGTTTCTCTCATGATTTTCACTAGGCTCATTTAAGAAAATTCTGAATTGCTTTGGTGCTTCAGATATGGATAATCAATCACGTTAGAAACCCCCGATTAATTGAATATAAGGAGATGACTATGTGGAGCAAGCCTGAGTACACAGAAATGCGTTTTGGTTTTGAAGTAACAATGTACATCGCAAATCGTTAATCTGATTTGAGTAGTATTCTGAAAAGGCCACCTTTGGGTGGCCTTTTCTTTTTCTGGCTGGTTAGTACTTTGATGTGATCAGGGTATAGTTACAGTTCGAGCACGCACTAATTAATTTTTGTAACGATAGATTGTGGAGAGGCCAACATGATTTTTGGAAAAGAGCGGTACCACAAGTTCTCAATACTGCTTCATTGGGTGGTCGCTTTAATCGTGTTGACGTTAATTGCTCTGGGTATGTATATGCATGACCTTCCGAAGGGCCATCCAGATCGAGCATTCTTTTTTAATTTGCATAAATCTCTTGGATTAACAGCAGGAATACTGATGTTAGTTCGATTGTGGTGGCGACATAAAAATCCACCGCCCGCACTGCCGTCATCAATACCTCGATGGCAGGGTTTTATGTCACGGTTGTCGCACGGCTTGCTCTATATATGCCTCATTTCAATGCCTGTCGTAGGTTTTTCTGCGTCACAATTTACTAAATATGGCGTCACGTATTTTGGTTTATTTAAAATACCGCCTATGGGTCCCAACGATCCTGTTGTGCGCGATTTTTTGCAATCCATCCATCATGACTTAGCGTTCGTGCTGATGGTGTTGGTAGGTATTCATGTCCTTGCTGCGATGTACCATTGGTTGGTGCTTCGTGATGATGTGATTAAGCGCATGCTTCCTTAGCCTGACATTGCACCGCAACATATAAAAATAGACCGAAATTTTTCGTATAAAGATATTCCAAATCGAGCTATCGGACTGGTCCCCATAAGCCTCCACTGTAGGTATTTTTTCTTTACTTTTCCTTTGTTTAGCTTGATATTTAAGCTTGCTTAGTTCAATTCTTTGATCAGGCTGTTGCTAAAAATATTTTCAATAAGAAAATAAAGCGATAAAAAAGTAGTAGTTTTTCGTAATGGACAGGGGGCGTTAGCGAACGTGCCCTTCAATGTACATAACTATTAGGGGGAGATTTATGAGTATGAGTGAAAAGCCATCAGGTTGGTTGACTGAGCGAGAACTAGAAGATTGTTTGCCTGCAGATAGTGCGGCTTATGAGTCGCCAGTGCCGACACAAATTGTTTCAAACGGCGAATACAATCCGCCACCTCAGTCTGCACAGCAAAAGCAAGTAGAAGGGCTTCTTAAAGAGTACACCGATAAGTTGTCAAAGCACCAAGGCGTAGATCGACGTACGTTTCTTAAGTCATCATCTGGATTCGCTGCTGCATTCTTAGCGATGAATGAAGTGTTTGGTCCCGTATTCAACGTGACTGAAGCTGAGGCGGCAGACAAGGAGTTCTCGTATGAGCGCTCAAAGCGACTTTCCAGTCAGTTTATTTTCGATGATCAAACTCACTTTGTTCGTGATGATTTTGATAAAGATGGGCTGATGGGGCTGGGAAATTACGCGTTGGAACATTGGAATCCAGGAATGGCATCTAAGCCAATGACGCTTACACGTTATAAATTTGAAAACTATCTTAAAGAAATTTATATGGATAGTGATACGAAAGTTGCTCTACTCACCAGCGCGCCATTTGACGACGAAAGCTGGCACCTTTTGTACAATAATCAAATCTCTGACGCCCGAGCCTTGGTTAACGATATTTCCGGCAGCCAACGTATGATGGCTCACTCAGTCATCACTCCAGGAAAAGATGGGTGGATGGACGAGGTGGATGAGGCTATTGAGTTGTATCGACCGGACGCATGGAAAGGTTATACGATTGGTGACCCGCTATCACCCTCAACCAAAGGCACGGCGTGGAGACTTGATGACGAGAAACTAATGTATCCGTTCTACGAGAAGGCCATTAATGCTGGCATCAATACCATTTGTATCCATAAAGGGTTGTTACCGAGAGATTATGAAGAATCATGGCCTGGTGTATGGCAACACGCAACAGTTGATGATGTGTTGAAAGCCGCTACGGATTGGCCCGATATGAACTTCGTAATTTATCATGGTGCGCTTCGAATTTTCTTAGAAGATCCATCCCATGATCTTGCGAAATTTGATGAGACCGGACGTATTGATTGGACCACAGATCTTGCGAACCTTGTGCAAGAGCATGGTCTACGCAATGTCTATGGTGAGTTGGGCACCACGTTTGCGACCTCCGCAGTGGCTAACCCTCGCTTTGCAGCTGCGATTGTAGGCACCATGCTTAATGGTATGGGGTCGGATCGTGTTGTTTGGGGTACTGACTCAGTGTGGTACGGATCACCTCAGTGGCAAATTGAGGCTATGAGACGCCTTGAGATTCCTGAGGATATGATGAAGAAACAAGGTTGGAAAGTAAGTCTTGGCGGTGATGATAGTGCAATCAAGCGTCAAATCTTTGGTACGAATTCTGCAGACCTATACAACTACAACATCACTGCTGATGTTTTAGAAAACTTAGGGCACGATAAACTTGCAGAAATGAAAGATGTTTATCATCAAGAGGGCATTGAGAGAAATAATCGTTTTTACGGTTACGTCAATAAAAACAGCAAAGCCTAGTAGTTTATTAAGTGAATCATTGCCCTTGGGTTCAGAGTTACTGACCCAGGGGTATTTTTTAGCCTATTGTTCCTGGCACCCACTGCGAGCACCAGCCATTAAGACTTACGGGATCCTCTAGGATGACACATAACCCGTCCCCTTGATAAAGGAGGCATTTCCCGCAGTTTCGGCCTAAGAATGGCTCATCCTGGTAGCTGACTTCTTCTCGCGTTCTGATTCTGATCGATTTTTTCGGTGGTTTGTTGGCGGCAGAGGTAAGTAGCGAAAATGTTGTAATCTTTGCAAGAACAATCGCTTTGATGAGCTGTCTGCGTGAGAGGATGGGTTTTGTCAGGTGTTTGGTCATGATTGCCGCCTCACGAAAGTTAGTGGATAGCTTCTGCGTTATATGGATCTTAAGATCATCTATTGAAAATCTTTTAAACCGGTCCTCTTTCGGACATTTCTTCTATTGAACCTTGAGCGACAGTCCAAGAACGACTCGCGCGATTGCCACGTCGCAGCGTGTTGGTTTGTTATTTGGTGGAGGCGGGGAGAATCGAACTCCCGTCCGCAAGTCCTCTGCAGTCGGTACTACATGCTTAGTCAGATCATTGAGTTTAGTCGAGATCAGGATGATCGACAGCCCTGAGCTCAACGAGTTACCTTGAGTTTGATGAGATCCGAAGTAACCCCGGATTCCACGATCTCTCGTTTATGACTCCGCTGTTGGTTACCCAACCCAACCCGAGAGAAAGTTGGTGCGGAGTCTAACCGGTATTAGGCGGCTAGAGCGTAACGTTCGTCGTTTGCGACTGTACGTTTTCCAGCTGATTTACAAGGTGACTGGACCTTGACATGCACCGAGCTGTTTCGCAACCCACGTCGAAACCAGGTCGCCCCCAACTGTTATTAGTTTAAACGATCCGAAGGGGACTAACCAGTTTTATTCAAAAATGTTTAAAAGCGTGTGTATTGGGCTTTGTGGTCACTGGTCCAGTGCTCGCAATAGCGCGTCATCGTTCACGATGGACGATAACGCTTGGGACATGGCCTCATTAAGCATTTTTGCGCTTTCGTGGGATGATGACACGCTGCCTAATTTTTTCTCAGTCCCAACACTGTACCGTTTAGAGTATTTTCTATTGCCATTCACAATGGATGCCAAAATCTCTACTTCCATTGTGGTCACATAGCCAAACCGGGGATTCTTGATCGAATTGAGCGTGAGTCGTTGCAAATCAATGAGGAGGTGCGTGGGGTTTGAATCTACTGAGACTGTTTGGATCCCTCGTTTTTCAAGCGCTTCGACCATTTTTGACTTGACGGTGGCTTCAATGTCTCCCTTGAGTGATATATCAAATTGCGCAGAATCGTCCCCTGCGACTCCAAGTGTCTTGTCTGATCTTGAGTCCGTTACGCTTAGGCTTATAGGCTTACTTTTTTTTGCTTCTTCTTGATTCGTGATGACAATGTCTGGATTCAGGGCTATAAATTGTGGTCCGTACGCACAGCTTGAAAGTGTGATGACCAGAAAAGAAAGCGCAAGGTACGACTGTTTTTTTATTAAGCTATACATATTTCGATCTCCTATCGGTTGCTGTAGCAAATTAGACTAACTTACGAGCGACTACCATGTAATTGACATCCAAGTTTTCAGTGAGTGAATAGGTCCTTGTTATAGGGTTATACCCCATCCCTTTCGTTTTTTCTACTTCAAGCCCTGACTTCCGTATCATTTGGCCCAAGACAGAAGGCCTTATGAATTTTCGGTATTCGTGAGTGCCTTTGGGTAGAAGCTTCAATATGTGCTCTGCGCCGACAATGGCAAACAGAAATGCCTTCGGAGTCTTTGAGATTGTAGAAAAGACCGTCCACCCCCCTGGTTTGACTAGGTCAGCGCATGCTTGGACGACGCTGCTTGGGTCTGGGACATGTTCCAGCATTTCCATGCAGGTAACGACATCAAACTGCTCGGCATGCTTTGCGCTAAAGTCTTCCGCCGATGATTTTTCATACGAGATATTTAACTGGCTCTCGTGAAGATGCAGTTTGGCAACGTTTAACGCTTTTTCAGCCATATCTATGCCGACCACGCGAGCTCCTTTTCTCGCTAGTCCTTCAGAGAGTATGCCTCCGCCGCAACCGACATCTAGGATGTCTTTATCGTTCAGGCTAACCATTGATTCTATAAAACCTAGTCGGAGCGGGTTAATTTGATGTAGCGGCTTAAATTCGCTATTCGGATCCCACCAGCGATGTGCTAGGGCTTCAAACTTTTTGATTTCCGAAGGATCAACATTTATTGCCATAATTTTAGGGCTGCCATTAAGAATTGTTAGTCATCCTCTATGCTACACGCCAAAGAAAAAATAGCCAGATTGAAAGTGTTTTTTTCGTCTGAATTCTTGTGTTTGAGACTTGGTCTGATTGGTCTAAACGAGTCCTCAAAAAAGTATTGGGTGTGGTATCCTTACGCGTTAGTAGAAAAGGACCCTAAACGGTACAAAATTCTAGGATATTTTGTCAGTGAGTAGGCGGTCCAACCCGGTATTTTTGAACCTAATTCGTTAAGAAAGTTCGCATGGAGCAATTCGCTAAAGAGACGTTGCCGATTAGTTTGGAAGAGGAGATGCGTCGTTCGTATTTGGATTATGCGATGAGCGTAATCGTAGGCCGCGCGTTACCCGATGTTCGTGATGGGTTGAAGCCCGTTCATCGCAGAATTCTTTATGCCATGTACGAGTCCAATAACCAATGGAATCGCCCGTATGTGAAGTGTGCTCGGGTAGTGGGTGAGGTCATGGGTAAATATCACCCTCATGGTGATAGCGCCATCTATGACACGTTGGTGCGTATGGCGCAAGACTTTAGCCTCCGGTATACGTTGATCGATGGGCAGGGCAACTTCGGGTCTGTTGATGGTGATAATGCGGCGGCTATGCGATACACCGAGTGTCGCCTTGAAAAGCTTGCAGCAGAAATTCTTGCCGATCTGGATAAAGAGACTGTCGATTTTGGGCCGAACTATGACGGCAAAGAGTACGAGCCTCTTGTCATGCCCTCGAAGATACCTAACTTGCTTGTCAATGGGTCATCGGGCATCGCTGTGGGTATGGCGACAAATATCCCGCCGCATAATTTATGTGAAGTGATTGATGGGTGTCTTGCGTTGATTGACAACCCTGAAATTAGCGTGGATGAGCTCATAGAGATTATTCCTGCGCCGGATTTCCCTACAAAGGGCATCATCTATGGGACGGTGGGTGTCAAGGAAGGCTACCGAACAGGCCGTGGTCGAGTAGTCATGCGTGGGAAGACCCATATTGAAGATATTGATTCGGTGGGCGGCCGCCAAGCAATTATTATTGATGAGTTGCCTTACCAAGTGAACAAATCCACATTGCTCATGCGTATTGGGGAGCTTGTTCGAGATAAGCGGATCGAAGGTATTTCGCCCTCTGGGATTAGGGATGAGTCTGACAAGTCGGGTATGCGGGTTGTGTTGGAGCTCAAACGCGGAGAGAACGCTGAGGTGATCCTGAATAATTTATACAAAGATACCCAGCTGCAAGATTCCTTTGGTATGAACATGGTGGCTTTGGTTGACGGGCAACCTAAGCTTCTTAATTTGAAAGATTTCATTCGGGAATTTATTCGCCATCGAAAAGAGGTCGTCACGCGACGTACAGCGTATGAGCTTCGCAAGGCAAGACAGCGAGCGCATATTCTTGAAGGTTTAGCGGTGGCGCTCTCTAATGTCGACGAGATTGTTACGTTGATCAAATCGATGCCGACCCCCCCTGAAGCAAAGGCGGGGCTTATGGATCGGGTGTGGCGCTCTGAATTGGTGGAGGCGTTGCTGGCACGAGGTATCGGTGAGGATTTAGAGCTTCTTGGCCCATACGGTTTAAAGGACGACGGCTACCATTTGTCTGATGTGCAGGCGCAGAGGATTTTGGAGATGCAACTGCAACGCTTGACAGGCCTCGAGCAGCAAAAAATTGAGCAGGAATATCGGGACGTGATCGACACGATTGTTGACCTTGAGGATATCCTTAGAAATACCGATCGGGTCAGAGAAATTATTAAAGGTGAGTTAGCTCAAACTCGAGCTGATTTCGGGGATGACCGACGTAGTGTGATTGAGGCCAATGCGCAAGACATATCTTTAGAGGATCTCATCACGCCTGAGGACCTGGTTGTCACGCTATCACATACGGGTTACATCAAATCGCAACCTTTGAGTGATTATGAGGCGCAACGTCGCGGAGGACGAGGTAGGCAGGCAACAAAGACAAAGGATGATGATTTTGTAGATAATTTATTTGTTGCGCACACGCATGATTATATTTTGTGTTTCTCCGATCTCGGACGGATGTATTGGTTGAAAGTCTATGAGCTGCCACAGGCAAGTCGTGCCAGTCGCGGCAAGCCGATAGTGAATATTCTGCAGTTGGTTGAAGGTGAAAAAATTACTGCGATCTTGCCGGTGAAAGAATTTGATGATCAGCGTTTCGTATTTATGGCAACCAGTCGGGGGGTTGTGAAAAAAACACCGCTCTCGCATTTCTCACGGCCTCGACAGATGGGTATCATTGCCGTGGACTTAGAGGATGGCGATCACCTGATTGGCGTCTCGATTACCAATGGCTCGAACGATATCATGTTGTTCTCGGATGGTGGGAAAGCAGTCCGGTTTGCAGAAGGTAATGTTCGTGCAATGGGTAGAACCGCTCGAGGGGTTCGTGGGATGCGATTGTCCGATACCGAGGCGCTCATTTCACTCGTTGTTACTGACGATGAGACTCAAAGTGTTTTGACCGCGACAGAGAATGGTTATGGGAAGCGTACGAAAGTGGCTGAGTATACGAGGCATGGCCGAGGGACGAAGGGAATGGCTGCGATACAAACCAGTGCGCGAAACGGACGGGTGGTATCAGCAAAATTAGTTTCTGAAAAAGACGAGGTGATGTTAATCACTACAGGTGGTGTGTTGATACGAACTTCGGTCAGCGAGATCCGAGAAATGGGTCGATCGACCCAGGGTGTGCGCCTCATTAATTTAGGATCTAATGAGAAGTTGTCCGGTTTGGTGAAGGTCGAAGAGCAGGTCGTCATCGAAGGAGATGACGGCGGGGAAGACTTAACCGATTAGATCTCTTATGAGTGAGATGCCAACGTCTATTGGCAACTCAGATTGATAAATATTCACGTTTTAGAGGTATGTTTTGAACACGATTTATAACTTTAGTGCAGGTCCTGCTGTGTTGCCCAAAGTAGTATTAGAGCAAGCTCGAGAGGAAATGCTTGATTGGTCAGGCTCTGGCATGTCTGTGATGGAGATGAGTCATCGCAGCAAGGAATTCTTAAGCATTGCCGAGGATGCCGAGCAGAATTTGAGGTCACTGATAGGGTTGGGTGATGAGTACCAAGTTCTTTTTTTGCAAGGTGGGGCATCGACGCAGTTTTCAATGATCCCAATGAATTTGCTGCATGGCGCTAAAGTTGCAGATTACGTCTGTACAGGGCAGTGGTCTAAGAAAGCGATTAAGGAAGGTAAAAAGATCGGTACAGTGAATGTTGCAGCCTCATCTGAGGAAGGTAATTTCTCTGAGATCCCTTCGGTTGATAGTTGGAATTTGAGTGCTGATGCGAGCTATGTCCACATCACATCGAATGAGACAATTGGCGGGGTAGAGTTTCATGACTATCCGTCAGATCTGCCCTCGCCGTTGGTTGCTGATATGTCCTCGCATATTTTATCTAGGCCGCTAGACATGTCTCAGTTCGGACTAATTTATGCTGGGGCACAGAAAAATATTGGCCCTGCTGGTTTGACGATTGTAGTTGTTCGCAAGGATTTGTTAGCGCGAGTCTCACCGGAAGTACCTTCGATGTTTAGCTACGCGGTGCAATCCGATAACGAGTCAATGTTTAATACACCGCCGACTTACGCGATTTACGTTTCCGGATTGGTTTTTAAGTGGCTTGATGAGATGGGTGGGTTATCCGTAATTGAGCAAATGAATATCAAAAAATCAACAATGATCTACGATCAGATTGATCGAACTGGCTTTTATCGTAGTCCAATTGATAAGCAGTATCGGTCACGTATGAATGTTCCATTTAGAATTCATGACGAAAGTTTAGAAGATCTTTTTTTGAAAGATGCCAAAGATAGTGGCTTATTGCAGTTAAAAGGGCATCGGTCTGTAGGGGGTATACGGGCGTCCATCTATAACGCGATGCCCCTTGAGGGCGTCGAGGCGCTTCTAGGGTTTATGCAGCACTTTGAAAAGAAACACGGCTAAGGAACTTTTAATGTCTCAAGATAAAATTTTTAAAATTCAAACTTTAAACAACATTTCTAATGTGGGACTTAGTCGTCTCCCCAAAGACTGCTATGTTCACGGGTCTGGTGTTGAAGACCCGCATGCAATCTTAGTTCGATCCGCGAATTTGCTCGAGCTCGAGCCATCTGAAAGTTTACTGGCGGTGGGTCGAGCAGGTGCGGGTACAAACAACATCGATATTGCACGCTTGGCTGGTTTGGGTGTGCCGGTATTTAATACGCCGGGAGCCAATGCTAATGCTGTGAAAGAATTGGTTCTTTCGGGCTTGTTGTTGTCGAGCAGGAATTTGGTTGGAGCTATAGATTTTGTTAGGAATTTGAAGGTTGATGGAGAGCTTGCGAAAAACGTAGAAGAGGGCAAAAAGAAATATGCGGGACGTGAATTGCCTGGTCGTACGTTGGGGATTATTGGACTAGGAAAAATTGGCAGCTTAGTTGCTGATGTCGCTCTGAGACTGGGTATGAGAGTGGTCGGTTACGACCCAGGTATAACCGTCGACGCTGCATGGGGCTTACCCTCAGGAGTGGTTAAGGCAGGGTCCATTACTAGCTTAGTGCGCGATTCTGATTTTATTTCCTTGCATGTCCCGCTAAACGATGCAACTAGGAATCTAATTGATGAAGAGTGTTTGGCGTTGATGAGCGCTAACACTGTCTTGTTAAATTTCTCTAGAGGAGCTGTTGTTGATAACGTGGCTTTGGTAAAAGCGCTCCGTGCGAACAAAATAAAACAATATATTTGTGACTTTCCGAACGATTCGCTTATCGGTGTGAATGGTGTTATTGCGCTGCCACATTTAGGGGCATCGACGGTCGAGGCTGAGGAAAACTGTGCGACGATGGTTGTTGATCAGATCCGGGGTTACTTGGAAGATGGTAACGTCGTTAATTCGGTCAATTTCCCTAATGTTTCCATGGTCCGGGAGTCCCTCTACAGGATCGTTGTAATTAATGAAAATGTTCCTCATATGGTCAGTCAGATATCAACAGTGCTGGGTGATGCTAAGCTCAACATCAAGAATATGATCAATAAATCAATGAACGAGATTGCCATCACCCTAGTTGACGTGGAGAGTCCAGTTAGCGATGATATTTTGGTTACGCTTGAGGCCATCGACGGCGTGAAACGTGTTCGTTACTTGAATGGAGCTTAGCGACGTGATATGAGTGACCAAATATCTGATCTGCGGCAGCAGATAGATGCCATTGATGACTCGCTTTTGGACCTACTGAATAAGCGTGCCGAAATTGCACGGCAGGTAGGGGAGGCGAAAAAGCAGGGAGTCGTTTATCGCCCTGAGAGAGAGGCCCAAGTTCATCGCAGGCTACATGCGAACAATCGCGGGCCCTTGTCGAATGACACTATTTCTCACCTCTTTACAGAAGTCATTTCTTCGTGCCGAGCGCAGGAAGAACTCCTCAGTGTTGCGTGCTTAGGTCCCGCAGGAACGTTCAGCGAAGAAGCCGTGCTGAAGCAATTTGGTTCACAGATAAACCTGATCTATTGCCCAACTATTGATGAGGTATTTAAGTCCGTTGGTTCAGATGTTGCAGCCTATGGAGTTGTCCCGCTAGAAAACTCTACTGAAGGTGCGATTAGTCGCACGCTTGATTTGCTCTTCGAGAGTTCATTGAAGCTGTGTGGTGAGATCGGATTGCCTGTACGACATAATTTACTCAGCAAAGAAAAGCCTGAGAATATTGAAAAAATCTACTCACATTCACAGAGTTTGTCACAATGTCAGAAGTGGCTAGGGCAGCATTTTCCATCTGCGCATCTTATCCCGGTAGCAAGTAATGCTGCTGCCGCAAAATTGGTCGCTACAGAAGCTCGTTCCGCTGCGATTGCTGGACGCATTGCTGGAGAGCATTTCGGGTTGACGGTTATTCATTCGTCGATTGAGGATAAGCCAGATAACACAACGCGCTTTGGTGTTATTTCCAAAACGGCGGTTGGGACATCGGGCAGTGACAAGACCTCAATAGTGCTCGCGGCCCAACACAAGCCGGGTGCAATTCTCAGTTTGCTTGAGCCTTTAGCTGAAAACGGTATCAGCATGACTCGTCTTGAATCCAGACCTTCGGGTTTAGGACTTTGGGAGTATATGTTCTTTATTGATCTGGAAGGTCATAAGGATGATGAGGTCATGCAAGCGGCATTGTCTGAAATTCAGTCTAAATCCGGATTTTTTAAAATACTTGGATCTTATCCTAAGACAGTTTAAACCCTGGGCCACATCGTTTAATTTCATGACAAAATCTCCCCCGCCGCTAGATTGTGTTCGTACTATTGCTCCTTACCAGCCGGGTAAGCCTATAGACGAGCTCGCAAGAGAGTTCTCTCTTGATCCCGCTGCCATCGTTAAGTTGGCGTCGAATGAGAATCCGTTGGGTTGTAGCAAATCTGTTATCGAAGCTCTGGGTAAGCAGTTACAGGCGGTGGCACGCTATCCGGATGGTAGTGGCTTTGAACTCAAGCGGCAGTTAAGCGCAAAATTAGGCATTCCTTCCGACTATTTGATTCTGGGTAATGGATCGAATGACGTCCTTGAGATTGCCTCTATTGCCTTCTTGGATCGAGAGCGCTCGGCGGTTTACTCGGAGTATTGTTTTGTAGTCAATAAACTTGCCACGCAAAGTCGCGCTGCTCAAGGTGTTGAAGTACCTGCAAAAAATTATGGTCATGATCTTGCACGAATGCTGGATGCCATTCAGGAGAATACCTGTGTTATTTTTATCTCAAATCCTAATAATCCGACAGGAACATTTCTCTCACCTCGGGACATACTTGATTTCATAGAACAAGTCCCAGAACATATTTTGATTATTCTCGATGAGGCGTACTACGAGTATTTACCCTCAGAGCTCCAGTCGGAAAGTGTCAGCTGGGTAAAGCGTTTTCCGAATCTTCTTGTAACGCGTACATTTTCAAAAATATACGGTTTGGCCTCTCTTAGAGTCGGTTACGGGATCACCAACCCCAGTGTCGCCGAAATCTTGAATCGAGTTCGTCAGCCTTTTAATGTCAATAGTTATGGCTTAGCCGCCGCGAGTGCTGCGTTACTGGATGACGAGTTTGTTCGAGAGTCAGGACGAATGAATGATCTTGGTATGCAGCAATTCGTGTCTCTGGCTGAAAGGTTAGGTCTAGCGTTTATCCCTTCTCGTGGTAATTTTTTGACGTTTGAGTTTGATCAAGAAGGGATAGAAGTTTATCAACGGCTACTTAGGCGTGGGGTTATTGTCAGGCCGCTTGCAGGCTATGGTCTCCCTAATCATCTAAGAGTGAGCATTGGATCAACGGAAGAAAATGAACGATTTTGCGAAGCGCTCGAAGCTGTTCTTAGCGAAAAGCGCTAGCAGGTAGCCACGGTTATGGAAAAATTTTACCTGGAACAACTCACAATTATAGGCGTCGGGTTGATCGGAGGTTCTGTAGCAACGCGGTTAAAGCGCAATAGCTCAGTAGGGAAGGTCGTTGGAGTAGGCCGCAGTCATAAAAATATGGCTTATGCGCTTGAGGCAGGCTTAATCGATGAGATAGCTACAGATATTCGATCGGCGGTCGCGAACGCGAGCATGGTGTTAGTCGCGGTGCCGGTGAAACAAGTCGAATCAGTCTTGCATGAAATTAAATTGAGCACCAATGCGCACGCCATCATAACGGACGTTGGTAGCACAAAGGGTGACTTCACGCGAATGGTGGAGAAGGTCATTCCTGAGCGAGCCGGGTTCGTCGTTCCTGGACACCCTATAGCTGGGTCTGAAAAAGCGGGAGCCCAGGCTGCTGATGAAAATTTGTTCGTAGGAAAAAATGTAGTTTTATGCCCTTTATCTCAAACTCGCGCTTCAGCCTTAAGTGCCGTTAGAGAGTTGTGGCAATCCTGTGGTGCTCATGTGAGCACGATGTCTGAAGATAAGCACGATAAGATTTTTTCTGCAGTCAGTCATCTGCCTCATGTGGTTTCTTATGCTTTAGTTGAAATGATGAATCGTAGAACTGATTCTGCGGAATTGTTTGATTTTGCGGCAGGCGGGTTTCGCGATTTTTCTCGTATTGCTGGAAGCTCTTCTGAAATGTGGGTCGATATTTGTCGGGCTAACAATGAGCATATTGTCGATGACGTTGAATCATTCATCGCAAGTCTTGAGACTATTCGAGAATTATTGAAATCAGGAAATTATGGAGCTCTACAGCGGATATTTGGCGCCGCTGCTGCCGCTCGTAATAACTGGGCCTCCAAACAATGATTCTTTCTCGGGATGACCAAAAGATCGTTCTGAGAGCCCCTTATGGTGCTGGTGGGGCTGTCACAATTCCGGGGTCAAAGAGCATTTCGAATCGTGCTCTTATTCTGGCTGCACTTTCAACCGGGGTTACCGACATAAAGGGTTTGCTTCATTCTGACGATACGCGAGTCATGATCGAGGCACTGCGCGCCTTAGGTTTAACGATCGTTGTTGCGGGTGACGTGACTAGCGTAACTGGATGTGGGGGTGTGTTCCCTAACCAATTGGCGGACCTATTCTTGGGCAATGCGGGTACTGCGGTGCGATCTTTGGTGCCTGTACTTGCGCTTGGGCAAGGTGAATACGATATTCGCGGTGTACCCCGAATGCATGAACGACCCATTGTGGATTTGGTCGATGCGCTAAAGGCTATGGGAGCGAATATCAGCTATGAGGACCAAAATGGTTTTTTGCCGCTTAAAATAAAAAAAAGTGACGCGCTAAAAATTGATGCGCCTATAGAAGTACGTGGTGATGTCTCAAGTCAATTCCTGTCCGGCCTATTGTTGGCGCTTCCCTTATTGGGCCAACCTGTTTCAATAAAAATTACAGGCATATTAGTATCTAAACCATACGTTCAAATTACTTTAGACCTTATGAGGTTGTTTGGCGTTCAGGTGAGGAATGTTGATTGGGCAGAGTTTCATATTGAAGGCGGTCAGGCTTACTGTAATCCCAGCGTTCTGGAAGTTGAGGGTGATGCAAGCAGTGCCTCTTATTTTTTTGCGGCAGGTCTTCTTGGAGGAGGGCCAATTATTGTTGGAAATATTCCGCAAAATAGTATTCAAGGAGATATTCAATTTTTGGATATCTTGGGCCAAATTGGTGCTGACGTGACTTGGACCGACCAAGGCGTATCTGTTTCAATGCCAAAAAATAATCGTGTTAAAGCGTTTAATTTGGACTTAAACCATATCCCAGACGCAGCCATGACGCTTGCAGTGATCGCGCTATTCGCCGACGGACCTTGTCAACTAAGGAACATTGAAAATTGGCGCGTTAAAGAGACTGACCGTTTGTCTGCCATGGCAACGGAGCTTAGAAAACTTGGGGCGACTGTAAATGAAGGTGTGAGTAGCTTGGAGATTGAACCACCGTTGTTGCTGACGGATGGTGTTTGTATCGATACATATGATGATCATCGTATGGCTATGTGCTTCTCGCTTGTTTGCCTTGCTGGGCTGAACATCACAATTAATGACCCGATGTGCGTTAACAAAACTTTCCCACACTACTTTGATATTTTAGAAACGGTGCTCCAAGCACCAGTGATTACGATTGATGGTCCTAGCGGGTCGGGTAAAGGCACGGTTGCGAAAAAAGTCGCCAAGAGTTTAGGTTTTGCGTACCTCGATAGCGGTGCGTTATATCGAGGCATTGGGCTTTGTTATTTGACTAGTGGTGCAGATCTTGACCTTGACGATCAAGATTCAGTTGAGACCTTTCTTAATGGAATCAGTCTGGAATTTTCTGGTGGCCTGCTGTTTGTTAATGGTGAGGACGCGTCACAACGGATTAGAGATGAAGAGGTCTCTATGGCAGCGAGTAAGGTTGCCAAAAGTGAGGCCATTAGAAGTCGGTTGTACCGGATACAGAGAGATGTTCGTCGCGCACCCGGGTTGGTAGCCGATGGCCGAGATATGGGAACCACAGTATTTCCTGATGCTAAGTTGAAAATTTTCCTTACGGCGTCTCTAGAGGAGCGAGCAAGAAGGCGTTTTCTGCAGTTGGTGGAAAGTAATAGGCGTGTTAAAATGGAGGGTCTTGTCGCTGAGATGGAAAAAAGAGATGCTGATGATGGTTCTCGAAGCTCCTCCCCGATGCGTCAAGCAGAGTCCGCAATTGAGCTTGATAGTACAGGTAAGAGTGTCGACGAAGTTGTCCAAGCTGTCGAAAGTAGGTATCGAGAAGCTGGTCATGGGTCGATGTTCTGATTGTGTCAAATTTGCTTAATATGCGTTTTTTTAACTTTAATCGAGAGAATTTAACTGACTATTTGTTGAGTTAACGTTCTCCAAAAAATTATTATATGACAACCACTGATATTGAAAGTCCAATAGCCGAGAGTTTTGCAGCAATGTTTGAAGAGAGCTTGCTGCGTCAAGAAATGCGTGCTGGCGAGGTAATAACCGCTGAAGTGACGCGAATCGATCATAATTTTGTTGTAGTCAATGCGGGATTGAAGTCAGAGAGTTACATCGCGCTTGAAGAATTTAAAGATGATAAGGGAGTGCTTGAGGTAAAACCCGGCGATTATGTGTCGGTGGCTATTGAGTCAATTGAGGATGGGTACGGTGAGACCAAATTATCGCGTGAAAAAGCCAAAAAAATGGCTGCGTGGTTGGGTCTAGAAAAAGCAATGGAAGACGGTGTAATTGTAGAAGGCTTTGTGTCGGGTCGTGTTAAGGGCGGACTTACCGTTACGCTTGACGGTATTCGTGCATTCTTACCAGGATCACTAGTCGATGTCCGACCAGTTAAGGATACAACGCCTTACGAAGAAAAAACGCTTGAATTTAAAGTAATAAAATTAGATAGACGTCGGAATAATGTTGTGGTTTCTCGACGTGCGGTGTTAGAAGACAGTCTCGGAGAAGAGCGTCAAAAAATTCTTGAGAGTCTCGAGGAAGGTGCAATAGTCAAGGGAATTGTTAAAAATATTACTGACTATGGTGCATTCGTTGATCTTGGTGGCATAGACGGCTTGCTACATATTACTGATTTGGCATGGCGTAGAGTCAAGCATCCTTCAGAGGTCGTGAATATTGGTGATGAACTAGAAGCTAAAGTGCTTAAATTTGATCAAGAAAAGAGCCGTGTCTCACTTGGTTTAAAACAATTGGGTGAAGATCCTTGGACTGGACTATCAAGAAGGCTGCCTAAGACGACGAGATTGCACGGGAAAATATCCAACTTGACCGATTACGGCGCATTTGTTGAGATCGAACCCGGTATTGAAGGCCTCGTGCACGTATCTGAAATGGACTGGACGAACAAGAATGTGCATCCAGCTAAAATAGTACAGTTGGGTGATGAAGTGGAAGTCATGATTCTTGAGATTGATGAGGATCGACGTCGCATTTCACTTGGAATGAAACAATGCACAGCAAATCCTTGGGATGATTTCGCTGCTACTGCCGCGAAAGGTGATCGCGTTAAAGGGTCAATTAAATCCATTACGGACTTTGGCATCTTCATTGGCCTACCTGGTGGTATTGATGGGTTGGTTCACACATCAGATCTATCTTGGACAGAATCAGGAGAGGACGCTGTACGAAATTACAAAAAAGGAGATGAGGTCGAGGCTGTTATCTTATTGATAGATGTCGACCGTGAGCGGATTTCTCTTGGTGTGAAGCAGCTGGAAGCAGATCCCCTTGGTAATGTGGTTTCTGATTTTGAAAAAGGCTCTAGCCTAGAAGGCATCGTAAAGTCTGTGGATGCTAAAGGGCTGGTCATTGACCTTGGTGACGATGTCGAGGGATATATTAAGAGTTCAGATTTATCTCGAGACAAGAGTGCATCAACTGATGCTTTTGCAGTAGGCCAGACGGTGCAGGCTATGGTCAGTTCGGTAGATCGTAAGACGCGCGTGGTTAATCTATCAATTAAAGCTAAAGATGCGGCGGAAGAAGCAGCTGCAATTAAAAAGCACACAAAGGATAGTGAAGTACAAAATGCCGGCACAACTAATCTCGGAGCTTTGCTTAAGGCAAAAATGGAGAATAACTAGGCACTAGTTAAACGTAAGTGTTTCGAGGGCCGTATTTTTATGACAAAGTCTGAGCTTATTAGTCGATTGGTAGAAAGATTGCCTGCATTCAAAGAAGATGACGTAGCGTTTTCGGTGGGTTTACTACTGGAGGCGGTACGCTCGACTTTGGAAAAAGGCCAACGCGCTGAGATAAGGGGATTCGGTAGTTTTGCTTTAAATTATAGGCCGCCTCGAAATGGGAGAAACCCTAAGAGTGGTGAGCAAGTTTCTGTGCCACCAAAGTACGTGCCACATTTTAAGCCCGGCAAAGAGCTTAAGGATAGAGTGAATGCTCGAGCGGGAATGTGAGTGCGAAAACTTTGATGGCGCGGGTTTGTCACTATTGACGTAAGTTTAAAGAGCGATCGGGATTTTCTCGATCGCTTTTTTTTGTGCTTTGTAACTTATTTAACTAAACAAGAAGAGATGGCACCACATGTTTAGATTTGTATCTGGCTTATTTAAATTGATCCTTTTTGCTTTGATTTTGGTCTTTGCAATCTACAATTTTGACGTCGTTACACTGCGTTTTGCTAACGTTTATGAATTTACTTTGCCACTAGCGGTGGTTATTTTTTTAGTTTTTGTTTTGGGCTTGGCTTTAGGAACTACGATGACTTGGTTTAGTAGGTCAACGATTAAGAAGCGCCCATAGAGCGGTAGGAATACTCGATGGATTTTGAAAACTGGTGGTTACTCTCATTTCCGTTATTTTTTTTACTTGGATGGCTCGCGGCTAAGATCGACGTTAAGGAGCTTGTGAATGAGACAAGACGAATTCCGTCGACATATATTGAAGGGTTAAATTTTTTACTAAATGAAGAAAAAGATAAGGCAATAGAAGTTTTAGTTAAACTCTCTCTTGCAGAGCCGGATTCAGTTGAGCTGCAGTTTGCTGTTGGTGTCCTGTTCCGCGATAAAGGTGAGATGCAACGTGCGTTAGCGGTACATCAAGGTCTTCTCGATAGACCTGATCTTACCAGCGTCCAAAGAAATAGAGCGATTCTTGCCGTGGGTCAAGATTTTTTTAAATCGGGCTTGTATGACCGTGCCGAGGACTTTCTTAAGCGTGTTGGTGGCAAAGAATATGTGCCGGAAGCGTTGAGGCTTCTGACGGATCTTTACGTGAACCAAAATGACTGGATGCTTGCTATAGAGGTGGCACGAAAATTACAAGAAACCACGGGTGAGTCTAAAAAATCTGAGATTGCACATTTTATGGTTGAAATTGCATTGAGTTGTCGCGAAGAGGAAGACCATAATCAAGCTCTAGAGTGGCTATATAATGCTATAGATGAAAATCCAGAAGCCCCAAGACCTAGAGTCGTTCTAGGCGACATGCTTAAGGCGCAAGGACTCTATCATGAGGCCATTCATGAGTGGAGTAAGTTGGAGAGTTATGCTGTAGGTTATATGGGACTTGTGACGGACTCATTGATTGAGTGCCATTATAAGTTGGGAACTCAAAACCAGTGTTTGGGAAACTTTAAAAAAATAATCGAAGTTGCTCCTAACCATGATTTATTAGTGCGTACTTATAAACTGAGTGTCGAGTTAGAGGGACACGAAGCCGCACGTGACTTAGCTCGAACATTTTTGAAAAAAACATTGGACGTTACTTGGGCTATTCCAATTCTTGATTTAATAAAAAAAGATGCAGATGATACCTTCCTTGAAGACGTCAATCTGCTCATTGAGGTGACAGAAAAGCATCGTCAAGATTCAGGTCATGTCTGTGATAGTTGTGGGTTTCGTGCTCAAGCGCACTACTGGCGATGCCCGGCGTGCAGACTCTTGGACACCTATGTGCCCTCAACGACTCAAGTGAGAGGAAAGGCGTGAAATCAAAAGTTATCGTTGCATTAGATTTTTCAAACGAGAATCATCTGATGCGTTTTGTCGATCGTGTTAGTCCCGAACTCTGTGGGCTTAAGGTCGGGAAAGAGCTTTTTACTGCTTTCGGCCCTCGGCCCGTGGAAATGTTAGTCGAGAAGGGTTTTTCTGTGTTCTTAGATCTCAAATATCACGATATTCCAAACACGGTCGAGCGAGCTTGTGCCGCGGCCCGAGATCTTGGTGTTTGGATGGTCAATGTACACGCCTTAGGTGGAGCAGAAATGATTCAGGCTGCAAGAAGCGGGCTTGGAAATGCTCCTAATCGGTCTTTGCTCACCGCTGTAACTATATTGACCTCAATGGACGCGGCGAGTCTGAGTGCCATTGGTTTTCATCAGGAGCCTGCGGAAATGGTGATTCGGTTGGCACAGTTAGCTCAAAAATCTGGAGCGGATGGAGTCATCTGTTCGGCTAACGAGGCTAAGGAGCTGAATGCAAGGCTTGGGGACAATTTTATCAAGGTAACACCAGGTATTCGTCCATCTGGAACTGCCTTTGATGATCAGAAGCGGGTAATGACACCGTCTGAAGCGATAAAACAGGGTGCTGACTATCTTGTGATTGGTCGACCAATTACGCAAGCGCCAGATCCAGTCAGTGTATTAACCTCAGTCATACAAGAAATAGAAAATAGCGTAAATTTTGATGCGTAAAAAACCGAGTACACTTCCTGTTTGGGTGTGTAGGCTCGATTGTTATGAACATTAATAAATTAAAAAAAAGACTAAGTTCTACTCGAATACTCGTTGTCGGGGACGTGATGTTGGATCGTTATTGGTTCGGAAGCGCTGATCGAATTTCACCCGAGGCACCTGTTCCAGTTGTGCGGGTTGATAAGACTGAATATCGGTTAGGTGGCGCCGGCAATGTCGCTTTGAATATTGCAAAGCAAGGGGTGCGAGTTAACTTGCTCTCGGTTAGAGGTGATGATCAAGAGGGGCGAGAGTTAGAGTCTTTGTTGGAGCTTAATCATATTGAATCACATTTGCTGATCGATAAGCAGCTCTCAACGACGATTAAAACTCGTGTGATTGCACAGCGCCAGCAATTAGTAAGAATTGACTTCGAGAGCACACCAACACACGAAGTTTTAAACCAAACATTAAAGCGTTATGTTGATCTCCTGTCGGACGCGGATGCAATTGTATTCTCAGATTACGGTAAAGGTGGGTTGCAGCATATTACTCAAATGATTAGAGAGGCCAATAAAGCCGATAAATGCGTGCTTGTTGATCCTAAGGGTGTTGATTTTGAGAAATATTGTGGCGCTTCATACATCACGCCGAATAAATCTGAGTTACGGAATGTTGTTGGCTCTTGGGAATCTGAAGAGGAACTCGCACAAAAAGTTAATACGTTGCGTGTGAACCTTGGTTTGACCGGGGTATTGCTGACTCGTAGTGAAGAGGGTATGAGCTTATTTCGTGAGGGTCATTCGTTGAATTTTCCTACTTCAGCGCGAGAAATTTATGACGTCAGCGGAGCAGGCGATACCGTTATTGGAGTTTTGGCGGCTATGCTGGCAAGTGGTTGTGATATTGAGGAATCAGTAGCTTTTGCTAATCGTGCTGCAGGAATTGTCGTGGGTAAGCTTGGGACTGCTACGGTAAATTTTGATGAGCTCTTCCCGGAAGGTGAGTAATAAATGTCAGTGATTGTGACGGGTGGTGCAGGTTTTATTGGTTCGAATTTAATTCGGGGCTTGAACGCGCGTGGCATCGTTGACATTTGGGTTGTTGATAATATTGGTTCATCCCATAAATTTAAAAATCTAATAGGCTGCGAGTTTAAACAGTACCTGCACAAAGATGACTTTCGTAATCTCGTGCGCGAAAATAAGTTTAACGATAAAGTCTCCGCAATTTTTCATCAAGGAGCCTGCTCAAATACGATGGAATTGAATGGCAATTATATGCTGGACAATAATTACCAATATTCAATTGATCTTCTAGATTTTGCGATTAGGAACGAGATCCATTTTATCTATGCGTCATCGGCTGCTGTTTACGGAGCAGGCACTCAATTTAAAGAAGATAGGGTTAACGAATCTCCGTTAAATGTCTATGGCTATTCAAAATTCATTTTCGATGAACTTGTACGTGAAAGACTGAATGAGACGAAATCACAAATTGTTGGGTTGAGATATTTCAATGTGTATGGTCCTAGGGAAAACCATAAAGGACAGATGGCATCCGTCTCGTATCATTTGTTCAATCAAATGTCTGAGGGCGGCGCGTTGAAGTTATTCGAGGGCAGTGGTGGATATCCTGCAGGAGAGCAGAGACGAGATTTTGTTTATGTGGATGACGTAGTTAAGGTGAACTTGGAATTTTTAGATCATCCAGAGCGGTCGGGTATCTATAATTGCGGTACAGGACGATCACAAACCTTTAACGAGGTAGCTGTAGCGACCATCAACGCTGTGAGCAAAAGACGCGGAGAAGCTTTGATGTCGCTTGACGAAATGTTAGACCAACAGGTCATCACGTATCGTCCTTTCCCTGAAGGTTTGGAATCGAGGTATCAGAGTTTCACAGAGGCTAACTTAGAACGGTTGCGGGATTCCGGATCGGAAGTCACCTTTCATGATGTCGCGTCGGGTGTTGAGGCGTACGTTGATTTTTTGACCACATCTATTTGTTCTTAAAGAGTAATACTTAAAAATGGCATACAAAACACTGGATGACTTAGTTGGTAACACACCGTTAGTTCGGTTAAAACGAATGCCGGGACAGACGACCAACGTTGTTTTGGGAAAATTAGAGGGTAATAATCCAGCTGGATCAGTGAAAGATCGTGCTGCTTTGTCGATGATTATGAAAGCTGAAGAAGCTGGACGTATTAAACCGGGAGACACGCTTATCGAAGCCACTTCTGGTAATACGGGTATTGCTTTGGCGATGGTGGCTGCAATGCAGGGCTATAAAATGGTTTTGGTGATGCCTGAAAATTTGTCGATCGAAAGAAGGCAGACTATGGCCGCATTTGGCGCAAAATTTATACTCACACCGCAGCCTCGAGGTATGGAAGGTGCTAGGGATATCGCAGAAGACATGCAAGCGCGCGGAGAGGGCGTCATTCTTGATCAGTTTTCTAACACCGATAATCCACTGGCCCACTATGACAACACAGGCCGGGAAATTTGGGAACAAACTGAGGGGCGTATCACACATTTCGTCTCGAGTATGGGCACTACAGGCACAATAATGGGAGTATCCCGATATTTAAAATCGAAAAACTCGGACATTCAAATTATTGGTTGCCAACCGACTGATGGGTCTCAAATTCCAGGAATCAGAAAGTGGCCAGAGGCTTATTTGCCGAAAATTTTTGATCCCAAACGCGTTGATCGAGTGATCGAGGTGTCGCAGGTGGACGCAGAGGAGACGACGCGTCGAATGGCAAAAGAAGAGGGAATATTTGCTGGAATCTCAGCGGGTGGTGCGATGTGGGTTGCCTTACAGTTATCGGCAGTTCTTGATGATGCAACCATCGTCACGATTGTTTGTGACAGAGGAGACCGTTACCTATCGACGGGTGTTTTTCCTGCCGAGTGATGTGTTTGTTATGTTCCCGACTTTAACTTTTGACATTGAGACAATTCCCGTCATTCTTGGGGTTCATCGAATAAGAAATTATGACGAATGGTTTAATAATTTTAAAATCGCAAGCCATACCTTCCAGGAACGATTCAAAAAAATAGACTCAGAGTTCTGTCCACTATTGAGTGGTGAGCACTGGACAAAGTTTTTACAAGCTTAGGTAAAATCCGTTGGGTACTGTTATGGAAGTTTTGATTGAATCCGTCGACCATGAAGCACGTGGTATTGCCCGTCATGACAATAAAGTTATCTTTGTTGATAACGCTCTGCCTCAAGAGACCGTGGGTGTCGAGATTAAGAGACGCAAACCAAGCTTTGAAACTGGGGTCTCTACTTATATTAACTCTCCTTCTTCCTCGCGCATAACTCCGAAATGTTCGTATTTTGGTGTTTGTGGTGGCTGTAGTTTTCAACACATTAATTCAAGAACACAAATCGCCATCAAACAACGGGTACTCGAAGATGCGTTAACCCGCATTGGAAAGGTTAATCCAGAGCAGATGTTGTCGCCAATTTGTGGCCCGACATTCAACTATCGTTCTCGTGCTCGTCTGTCGAGTCGTTATGTGATAAAGAAAGAAAAAGCTCTGGTTGGTTTTCGCGAAAAAGGTAAGAGCTACGTTGTGGATATGATTTCTTGTGAGGTGCTCCCTAAGCGTATTTCAGCACTTCTTCCAGTCTTAAGATTATTGGTTGAATCATTTTCCATTCGAGAACGAGTACCTCAAATAGAGGTGGCCTGTGGCGATGCGATTGATGTCCTAGCATTTAGGATTTTAGAAGACCTGGCGGAAGACGACTTAAAGGCATTGAAGCAATTCGGCCAGAAGTATGATGTGGTTATTTTTACGCAGCGTGGAGGACCAGGGACGCTGCGTCAGATTTATCCTGCACTTCCAGTTGCCCTAACGTACAGCATCCCCGATATGAACCTGACGTTTGAGTTTGGATTGTCAGAGTTTACGCAAGTGAACACAGACGTGAATTCGGTATTGGTTCGTCGCGCAATTAGCCTACTCAAGTTGCAACCCGGTGAGCGCGTCGCAGATTTATTTTGTGGCTTAGGTAATTTTTCATTAGCAATTGCAAGAAGTGGAGCAGAAGTTATTGGGCTTGAAGCGAATCAAGAACTGATTGATCGGGCGTCTGGTAATGCCACTCGTAATCAATTGTCTGATCGTTGTGAATTTGTTGTTGCTAACCTTTTTATAGAAGGGTGTCCCGCTTATAAAGCTCTTAGGGCGATTGATAAGCTACTTATTGATCCGCCGCGTGATGGAGCAATGGAGCTCATTAAAAGTATAGGGACTAATGGCCCTAAACAAATAGTGTACGTGTCTTGCAATCCGGCTACCTTAGCGCGAGATGCGAGCATACTCGTACATGAGCATGGTTATCGCTTAACTTCAGCGAGTATCGTCAACATGTTTCCTAATACGTCTCATGTTGAATCTATCGCATCCTTTGAGAAATAAAAAAAGCGCGACAAATTGCGCTTTTTTTAAAATCTACTGCGTGTCAATCCCGATTGCCTGCCAGTGCCATTAGTAAGTGCAGTAGGCTTGCAAATATATTGAATAAGCTCATGTAAACACCCGTGGCTGCCATGAGGTAGTTTGTTTCGCCGCCGTTGACGATCCGGCTCACGTCGTGCAAAAGGAACATCGAGAAGACAGCGACGGCCAGAGCCGATATCGTTAGCGCTAGGGCTGGTATCTGTAGGAACATGTTCGCGAACATGGCAATGATAAGTACCATCATGCCCACAAATAGGAACTTGCCCATAAAGCTGAAATCACGTTTGGATGTGGTTGCGATTACGCTCATGACAACCATAATGCCTCCGGTTCCAGCTGCGGCTAAACCGATGAGTTCAGGTCCATTTCTCAAGGAAAGTGCTACATTCAAAATTGGGCCTAACCACCATCCTAGGATAAAGGTCATGCCGAGAAGTAACGCAGCACCAAGACCACTATTTCGATTTGCGGCAATCGCATATTGTAAGCCGATGACGGCACCTAACATGACGAGTGAACTCATGATGGGATGCTTAAAAACAATACCACTCGAAGCCATACCGACGAAAGCCCCAATAATTGTGGGGACCATGGTGAGAGCCAGCATTAGGTAAGTATTTTTTAGGACTTTTAACTGTTGAGCTCCTAAGACACCACCAGCAGATGAAGCAGGAATGTTTGATTGCATTTGGTTTACAGCTCCTTTTTTAGAGAAAGTTGAAATCAGCCAGTCAATGTCTCTAACGTTGACTCGTAGTGATTGATAATACAACTATTTCCATTGTAGAGAAATAAAAGAAAATTTATGAGATTTTAGCTTGGTTAATATATCTAAAATAGGAGATAATCAGACACTGGAAGCGTGGCAGAGCGGTTGAATGCCCGGTCTTGAAATTTGTTGTACATAGTAAAAAAGGAAGCTTGGCAGAGTGGTCGATTGCACTAGTCTTGAAAACTAGCATACCGCAAGGTATCCAGGGTTCGAATCCCTGAGCTTCCGCCATACCCTTATCTATAGCCATCCGCTGGCATCTTTGATTAAGATATTAATCAACGTTAAATCAATAAGTTAAGAAAATAAATGTCTGTGGGTGTCCACGGGAGTCTTCCGTAAGCTCGCGCACTCATGGTACATTTAGCGGTACATTTTAGTTTAAAGGAAAGTAATTGCCAAAGTTTACCAGCAAGGCGATTGACGCTCTATCTCGCCCCGGAAGATATGCTGATGGTGACGGACTTTATGTTGAGGTCGCCAAAAGTGGTACTAAAAAATGGCTATTTAGGTACCAATTGCGTGGTGAGCGGACTCAGCTTGGGCTTGGGGTGTTTTCAAAAAGTAATTCATTAGCCATAGCGCGCCAAAACGTTTACGAATTAAACCGGTTAAGGGCTACAGGTATTGATCCTCGGGAATATAAGGAGGAGCAGAAGGGCGAAGCCAAAGCGAAAGAACTTCTCAAGAAGCAAAGGTCAGAGGCTAAGCAGAGTACATTTGAGCGGGTCGCATTTGATTGGTGGACTGATAATAAATCTGGTTGGGGTAACCCTAAGCATGCAGCTCAAAATATAAATACCCTCAAGCAATACGCGTTTCCTATCCTGGGAAGTAAAGCAGTTGCAGACATAACAGTTACAGATATAAAAAAATGTTTAACGCCAATCTGGGAAAGCAAGACTGAGACCGCTAGTCGAGTAATGCAAAGAATTGAGAGGGTTCTTAACTATGCCAAGTCGACCGGGCTAAGGTCGGGTGAAAATCCTGCACAGTGGAAAAATAACCTTGACGCCATATTCCCACCCGCTGCTCGACTAAAAAAGATTAAAGCGTTACTTGATCCAAATCAGGGGCATTTCAGTTCATTGGAATACTCAGCGCTACCTAAGCTCTATCAACAACTATCAGATCGAGATCTTCTATCTGCTCGTATGCTTCAATTCACCATACTAACGTGTATGAGAACTACTACCGTATTGAAGGTCCAATGGAATCATATCGATATGAGGGAACGTGTTTGGTCTATCCCAGCGATACATATGAAATCAAAGAGACCGTTTGTTGTTGCGTTATCTGGGGAAGTAATACGTTTATTGACATCTCTTCCAACGGTCAGCGACTATATATTTCCCTCACCTAGCGATTTTGCAAAACCGATGTCGAACAACACTATGCTTTCGCTGCTGAAAAAATATATGGGGTATCCCGATTACACTGTTCATGGATTTAGAGCGACGTTTAGAACATGGGTGGGCGAGACCACGCATTACGGAAGAGACTTAGCTGAATATGCCATGGCGCATCAAGTGGGAAGTGACGTTGAGAGGAGTTATCAGCGCTCTGACCTCTTGCAAAAAAGAACCAAGTTAATGGAGGACTGGGCTAACTTTTTGATTGGTGAAAAATGAAAAAGAAGAGGCCTAATCATTTTGAGGATTTATGCTCGGCTGCTAGGCTGATTCAGTGGGAGCTATTCCCCCATTTTTATCACCTATTGGATGAGGGTAAGATTCAACAAGCATTACTGATAAGAAATTTTTCTGATATTGAAGGCTTTGTCGATCTCTCGAAAATAAGTAACAAGAATAGAGCTGTGCTTTTTCGAGGGTGTGCGGCTAATGACTCCGACGACTTAATAGAAGCAAAATTAACGAAAGAAAAAGCTGATTCCTCGTTGAATCTTGAAGAGGACCCCTGGGGTGAATTGCTCAAACGAGAATACGTATATCTGCCAGTAGAAATAAGCCGGAGTGGTTATTCTACGTTGACACACAGGAACAAGTGGAAGGAGTCGTTCGTAACCGGTGTGCATAATCCAATGTCTGGTGCAGTCTCCTTTAAGGTCTGGGTGGTAGAAGCTCGGGATGGGACTCAATTGCTGGGTTTACGTAACATCTCCGGGGGTTTTGGAGAGATCACTTCTTTCAACATAGGTGCGCCAAAAGAAAATAATAATGGGGTTCCCGAGCTATTTCAGAATGCGTGTATCTCCGTTCGTGGACTTGAGGATTATTTGAAGGAACGAATACCAGATGAAGCTTGGGACAAATATTTGAATCCAGTTCCCGATGAAGCCGCGATAGAACGAGAATCCGATGATTTTTTCTACTTGAAGCGACGGAACGATAACACCGCTGAGGCGGTAATTCATTTTGGTAACGTACTATCAAATCGAAAGGGTCGAAGCGCCACGGCTCGCGAGTTATGGAACTACATCTACGCTCAAGCGAGCTTGCAAGATGGACTCGATTATAGTGTAAAGTTTTATGCTCGTGGCTCTTTAGTTCCTGATCAAAATTTGACGGAAAGCCAACTAAAACACCCCGATACCTGTGTCTCCTTTATGGAGGAGCGACCTCATGATTTTAAGGCGTTCAGTAAACGTGTTGCGAATGCGACTAAATGCGCAAGAAATAAAAAATAAAAATACGCTACCCCTCCTAGCACCTCTTAGCTCTTCTTAGGTCTCGCTAAGCGCCTCCCGTCGGATCGTCCTTGATACTGGTTGTGTATTCAGAAAAGTTGCTTTCTGGACGCCAATCTTTAATCACATTAGGACAAAAATTAATGACAGGAATGAAATTTCTTAGGATCAGAGACTTACAAGAAAAAGTAGGACTGAGTAGGTCACAAATCTACAAGCTCATTCAGGGCGAAGAGTTTCCACGACAACTAAAGATCGGTTCGAGGATATCTGTTTGGAAAGAGTCTGATGTCGATAAGTGGATGTCCGAAATGGACCCTATAGAGCATCTAACCGACTGATTATTAATGAATTAATTTAATTATATTAGTTCATTAAATCAATGACTTAGCGTGGTTAATGTACTCAGCGTCTGTTGCCTTGTTGTTTTCTTACTTTGGGTTATGGATGTTTTGTGCTGGCGGGCGCAAGGGGGTCATTTAGCACTGGTTAGCTGAAGTTAGCTTTGAGTTGTGTATTTAAGATTAAAGGTCCAGAACGTTACTGATAGATGAACCTTTCTCTTGGTTGTTATTACGATGATTATGGGTCCAGAACGTCTTACTCGTAGCTCTAATCATTAAGTCTTAACTTCCTACTCACAGTCCTTTATTCCTCTTTGTTCATAGCGTTGGTAGTCGTTGTTTTCTCGTAACTATTAATAATCATTATCTAAATAACTAACTAGAAAGAAGCAGGAGGCTATTGGGTAATGGGAAAGAATAAGGAAGTTAGTGATGAAGACTTTTGCAGACACAGAATTGTTATCGATTAAGTATTACTCGAAGCATCCAGAGGTTTATAAGATGGCGGATCAGATTGTTGATTCTTATGTTTCAACAAAGAAGAGGGTTCACAGAGATAAGTATGTTTATGCAGCTAGAAAGCTGATTGCTTCTCTTTGGTTTCATTCTTCTGATCTCTTTAGATTCTCAACAAAGACCAGTCATTTCGGAAGCAAGAAGAAGCAGGTTTGGTTAACGCCGCAAGTATTAACACTCTTCAAGCATATGAGAGATATGAATCCTCAGTGGTTTCAATTGGTGGTTAAAGCTATTCCTCCTGCCTTGTCTAAAACAGGTCGAGGTATGGCTGCTATTTACTGTCGTTCCTATCACTTTAGGAAGACATTGGAGATGCTGAGAGCGGAGGACATTATTCTTGATCCTAAGGAGGACAGAATCACATTCAAGAATGATGATGATTGTTACATTCCAATCCCTCAGGAGGTCAAAGAACAGGGTTGGTTTATAGGGACAATCAACACCCTAGAAAAGCACTCAGAAGTCCTCTCTATGGCCTCTATAAGGCTCCCTGACGGGACTAGCATGAACATGAATGATACGACGTACTTCCGAAGGTTTAAAGGCTCTATGAGTGCCACAGGAAGGCTCTACGCACCCTTTGAGAACTGGAGGGAAAGAGACCGATTAAGCATAAACTTCAATGGTATTCCAGCGATGTCCATTGATGTCTCGAGTCTTAATCCAGTGCTACTTCTGAGGATGAAACATAGACTTGATTCAGAGCCTGAGGGATTACTTAAAGCTGTGGAAAATCCGTACCACATTCCTTTCTGGGAACACATACCAAGAGCCGTTCATAAGCACGTCATCAACATGCTGTTTAACTGTAAAACAGAAGGAACAATGATCAAAGGTTGCAACAGTACGCATTGGTGGGTTGATGTTGATGGTGAGGTTCAGAGTGAAACCTACGATGGCAAAAAGAAAAGACAAGGGCAGCCAGTGTTTCCTGGTAAGTCAGAGGAGATTAAAAGATACATTGGTGACTTTAAGTCGTGGCATCCACATCTAGAAAGTTCTATCGGCACTGGTATCGGTAACAAACTTCAATTCGTTGATTCAGAGTTAATCTTGTTTATTCTTAATGCTGCTAACACGGAGAATATTCCGGTCTTACCTGTTCATGATGAATTGGTCTTTCCTCAAAATCACAAGGACTTTATGATCACTGCGTTGATAGCTTCTTTTTGGCATGTGCTGGGTGAGGCAGGGGAGTTCGGAACTTTGAAAGTCAAAGCCAAGCGTTTAGTATGTGGAGAGGTAGGGGAAGAAGTTATTGAGGTAAATTTAGATAAAGGAGAATGATTATGGATGTCGTTTTTTTTGACATAACAATAACAAAAATCGTGTTTGGGATATTCCTTGTGTTGATATACACAAAGCTGGGGATGTTGCTTACTAAGCAACACATTTATATAAAAGATGCGACTAATTTTTATTCGATTTCTGATTCACACATTAGCCGAATGGCGGACCATCTGGGTAGTATCACTGACGATTTAGGCTCGATTCGTCACAAGATACTTGATGATCGGTTTGAGGACAAAGTGACAGGCCGAATTGAGAGCCATTCAAGCTGCAGAAATTCTTCAAAAAGAGGCTGATAAGAAAAAACGGCGGGAGATAAAAGACACCGCAGTTCAAGAGGCGGAAGCTGCGAAGAAAGAGGAGATTGCAGCTAAGGCTAAGCCTTCTGAGAAAAAGCCGGCTGATAAAACGCTGCATAGTCCAATTACTAAAGATGAGGCAAAAAAGGCGATAAAGAAAAAGGCGAATCAGGCGCGTTTTGAGGTAGAGAGCAAAAAGCGCGGCCTTAAAACTCGAGGAGATTTTGCTGCGACGGGAGGGCGTGATAGTTGGAGAGGCGGCGGTAAAAACCGAAATAGAAAGAATAATCAATCTGTTGACAATACGCCCGCCCCAGCCCCGGAGTTTGTGGCGCGAGAAATAGCTGTCCCAGAAACTATCGCGATTGCTGAACTGGCTCACAAGATGTCAGTGAAAGCGGCTGAAGTAATTAAGATTTTTATGAAGCTTGGACAGATGGTGACGATCAACCAGGTTATTGATCAAGAAACAGCAATGATTGTAGTCGACGAAATGGGTCATAAAGGAATCGCCGCGAAAACAGCCGATCCTCAAGCGTTTCTCGAGGAAAGTTCAGATGAGAACGTTAAACATGAGCCTAGAGCACCGGTTGTGACAGTTATGGGGCACGTTGACCACGGTAAAACATCACTTTTAGATTACATAAGAACGACACGGGTGGCCAGTGGAGAGGCGGGTGGCATTACTCAGCATATTGGCGCCTTTACCCCACGAATTGCTATCGAAAATTTCTAATCGGATTATAAATGAGGTCATAGGTATCAATCCTGTTGTTTATGATATTTCTGGTAAGCCTCCGGCGACAATAGAGTGGGAATGACGATATAGACTTAAATTATTGATTTGATTGAATATAAAAGTTAGAAAGTTGTTAGAAACTAAAAGACGAGCTATTGATTTAGCTTGTCTTTTTTTTATAGTTTGGTAGAAAGTTAGAAAGTACAACTACTATTACGAATAATAATTTTTCAGTGACCAGCAATGAGTGCAGAGGGGATAAAAATATTTGGTGGTAAAGCGTCTATCAAACAGAACAAGTTTGGTGTGTGGCAATTTCGTATGTGGATTAGTGCTGAGAAACGTTATGTAGAAAAGTCTCTACGTACTAAACGCAAAGCTGAAGCAATAGAAAAAGCAGAAGCAATGTACGATACAACCATTGTGGAGTTGGCTAAAGGTAAAACACTGTTTACACCAAAAGTACGTGAAGCAGTAGCGAGATACCTAACTGAGCGACAGCGTGACGTAAATGTAGGGAACATAGTTGAAGGAAGATGGAGAACGATACGTACTCAACTAAAACACTTCATTGCTTTTGTAGGCGAGGATACAAAATATTCAAGTTTAGAGAAAAACACACTTATTAAATGGGAAATAGATGGTGAAGAGACGAGCTATTTGGAATGGAGAGTTAGTCAAGGTGTGTCTAAGCAAACTGTACGCAACGAGTTAGCATCTATTAACGCTTGTCAGCGTCACTTGTACGAGAATGAAGGCATTGCATCACATCCACGCTTTACTCCACCTCTAATAAAACTAAAAAGAAGTGAAGAAGGGTTAAGTGGTGAACAAATAAGACGACAAACGTTTACACACGAGGAATGGAAGCAGTTTTATACTGCATTGCGCTCATATAAGAGCAAAGTAAAAAATCGGTTAAGTGACGAAGAATACGTGGAACGTGAGTTAGTTCGTCATTGGTGCTTATTTTGTGCTAACAGTGGTTTACGTAGTGGTGAGCAAAGGCAACTTACGTGGAACGATATAACAATAGAAAAGGATGAAAACTTAACGTTAGCAAGGGTTGTAGTTAGGGAAGAAACATCGAAAGTTGGTAAAGAAAGGGTGTTTTACACACAAGGTGGAGAATACTTACAGCGTTGGAAGGCAATACAAAAGGAATATGGTGTGAACACGAAAGGCGTTTTGTTCAGTTTAGATGGTGAAACTGAATATATGCGCTACAGACTTAGCAAGCATTGGAAAGCAGTTATGTCGCTTGCTGACATAGATAAAGAACGAAAAGCACGTTTAGTTCCTTACAGCTTGCGACATTTAGCTATTACTAACTATGTGCTTAGTGGTAATACTTTGAGTGACGTTGCGTTTACGTGTGGCACAAGCATTAAGCAAATTGAATCAACGTACTACCATTTGCGAGAAGAGAAGATGAAAAGCGTCGCTACTGCAAGATTTGTAC
>ERZ890510.371-NODE-371-length-36163-cov-5.444888_pt1 | contig 36163 bp, 32 predicted proteins | sample MGYA00521265_ERZ890510 | MGnify/ENA primary metagenome ERZ890510 (study PRJEB32303, sample SAMEA104408624) | aquatic metagenome | biome: Brackish water; feature: Chemocline; material: water | place: Baltic Sea | collected 2014-10-26T21:54:00 | depth 110 m ... | reverse complement strand
CGTTTCCTCTGGCTTCGTTTCCTCTGGCTTCGTTTCCTCTGGCTTCGTTTCCTCTTTAACAACTTCTTCTAGCTTCGTTTCTTCTTTAACGGCTTCTGTTGGCATTGTCGCTTTGAGGGCGACTTCTTTTTCTTCTTCTGCGGCTCTTTTTGCTAAAATATTTGCTGCGGCCTCAGCACTATATTCTTTGGTGACATACCCTAGGTAATTCATAATTTCTATAAAATCATCGCCGCTGGTTCCCACCAAACTCATCAAATTAGGGTCAAATTCAAATGGCCCTTTCATAGAGACTTCGCGGGCGGCATTAGCAAGTCTTTCTAACATATCAAGGCGCACAGCGTTATTACCCACAACCCGGTATCCTGATACTTCATAAAAAGTTCGTGGGGCATTTTTGTCTATCTTAATAGTACAAAGTCCCGCAGGGGGAATATTGGGCAAATTATCCTGATCATTATAAAGAGCCCAAAGAAATAAGCGGATTTGGGCAGGGGCGGGCTTTAACAGATTTGGAATATAAAGGCTGGCCGCGCCAAGCCAGATTCCAAGTTTTTTGATTTGAAAACGCCCATCGCGATCAACATCTTTAAAATCTTTGGCAACAAGACGACGTGGAATTGTGCCTAGTTTTTCGACCATTTGAAAAGCTATGCCGCGCGCCATACCGCTAAGACGTTCATTCCCTTCTTCATCCTTTGCGCCGTTTACGGCTTCTTCTAAGGCAAAAAGTGGCGCAAGTGTTTCACCAATATGAGCCTCCAACCAGCGATTCAATTTTGCTTGAACTAAATTTAAAGCGTCCCCTTGCAACGTAGGTGTCGGAATCACAACGGCTTTTGGTGTTAAAATTGAGGGGCCTTTTTCAACACGACCGACCACAACTCCGCGCCAGTTCAGGGTGCTTCTGGTGAGGGGGTCACCAAAAATAAGGCTGATTTCACCCTCTTCGGCTAGGCTAAATTCTTCGGCGCGCCTTTGGATCTCTTGTGTCAACACTTTACCAGCGGCACTGCGCAAGGTTTTGCTATCCTCGCCAAATGCCCCTTCGTCTTCCTTAAACTGAAAACCTTCTATAGTTCCGATGAAATGTTCTTCAACATAAACACTGCCATCCGATTCAATATTTGCCATTAATTTTCCTTTTTGGCGTAATTCCCGCATTAACACAGAGGTCCGTTTATTAACGAACCGTTGTTTCAAGCGTTCATGTAGCGCATCTGATAGCCTATCTTCAATATCTCTTGTTGTTGTTTGCCAATATTTTTGTTTTTCGCACCAGCCATTTCGATTGGTAATATAGGTCAAAGTACGGATATGAGCAATACGTGTTGATAAAGCATCTATGTCGCCGTCCATTCGTTGTAAGGGTTGAACCATTTGACCAAGCCAATCCTCACTAATCAGACCATTATTGGCGGAAACCTGCCGAAAAATTTCACTGCAAAGTTTCACATGCTCATCATCAGAAACCTGTCTGAAATCGGGAATTTGACAGACTTCCCACAATATTTTTACCGCCGCAGGACCACCCAAATAAGATTTAATCTCTGGATCATCTGCTAATTTTGCAAAAGTGCGCATATCCTGCTTTTCGATAGTGCGGGTTAGTCCAAAACGGTCTGGAACAGCGTTTAAAGAACGAATCACCGTATCGGCGCGGCTAAAATCAAGAAATACATTGCGCCATTGCAAAATAGTCTGTGGGGCGAATTGATGATTTTCTATACTATAGACCATTTGTGGGCTTAAACCCGTTTGATAATCCGCCCCTTCGCTCATGCAGCCAAATGTTCCGTTATTCATATATCTTCCCGCGCGCCCGGCGATTTGTGCAATTTCAGCAGATGTTAATTCTCGCATTCCCCGACCGTCATATTTTGACGTTGCCGCAAAGGAGACGTGATCAATATCCATATTCAAACCCATGCCGATGGCGTCCGTTGCCACCACATAATCCACATCACCATTTTCATAAAGTTCTACTTGTGCATTTCTTGTGCGCGGACTTAAAGCGCCCATGACCACTGCTACACCGCCTTTTGAGCGGCGTAGCATCTCTGCATAAGCATAGACATTGGCACTGCTAAAAGTGATAAGCGCGCTTCTGCGAGGCAGGCGGCTTATTTTTTTGGGATCTACATAAATCAATTCTGAAAATCGCGGCCGGTTGATAAATTCCACATCCGGGATCAGCCTTTTGATGAGAGAATGTATCGTTTCAGAGCCAAGGAACATGGTTTCATAACGGCCCCTAGCCCTAAGTAAACGATCCGTAAAAACATGCCCTCGATCAAAATCAGACGCCAACTGCACTTCATCAATAGCCATAAAATCAACGTCTTTTTCGATGGGCATACTTTCAACAGTACAGACATAATAGCGGGCGTGGGGCGGTATAATTTTTTCTTCGCCCGTAATCAAGGCCACATGAAGAGCCCCTTGTCTTGCCACGATGCGATCATATATTTCCCGCGCCAACAAACGAAGCGGCAGGCCGATCATACCAGAATTATGACCAAGCATTCGTTCAACCGCAAGGTGGGTCTTGCCTGTGTTGGTCGGGCCAAGGACGGCCTTAATATGGCTTTTACCTAATCGCGCTTGGTTTGATATATCTTTCATGGGGCGGGACTTAGCACAATGGTCCTTATCACTGCAAGAAAATCATCTATTGTATTTCTTTAAAATTTCGCGAACTTTATCAACGGGCAGTTCATTAACGGTTTTAATTTCTCCGCTTCTGACATCCTTTGTTGTAACAGTGGTCGCCATTAATAAAGAATTTAAAATAGCCTCTTCTGTCGCTTCATTAACGGCTTGAAAAAGCGGTGAGACGCGATTGTTTGGAATATCCTCTATTGTTGCCTTTTGATTTCGCTGTATTTTCGTTCTGCGAACACTGTCCGCGGTTGAAAAACTTATTACATAATCACCGCTACCATTGGTCATGGAGGACCCTGTGCGAGCAAGGCCAGTCAGGGCGCGCTCAGCAAGGCGGCGTAAATTACGGTCCGACAAGGGGGCGTCCGTTGCCACAATCATCATAATTGAACCATCGGCCACATCACTATCCACATATTCCTTCAAATAAAATTGATTAAGTTCTTCGCCAATCGGCACACCGTCCATCATAAGAATACCGCCAAAGTTACTCTGAATAAGCACACCGACCGTATAGCCGCCTAATTCTGCGGGCAAAACTCGCGATGAGGTGCCAATGCCGCCTTTCCAGCCAAAGGCCACTGTACCCATACCCGCGCCAATAGATCCTTCACCAACGATACCGCTTTTGGCATTTTCGATGGCTTTAATGATAATCTCTGGCGTCAAATGACGTCCGCGAATATCATTTAAGTTAGCGTCATTAGTCTCGCCCACGACCGCATTAACACTGCGTACTGCTTCGTTCCCTTTTTGCTTTAATGTCCAGTCTATAATCGCATCGGCCGCCCGTGGCACATTTAAAGTATTGGTTAGCACGATCGGCGTTTCGATTTCCCCTAATTCATGAATTTGACTATAGCCCATCATTTTACCAAAGCCGTTACCGATCACGGCTGCCGCTGGTACTTTATCCTGATAAATATTACCGCCGTGAGGCAAGATCGCCGTCGCCCCTGTGCGAATGCTATCCCCTTTATTTAAAGTGACATGTCCAACCAAAACGCCTTTTACATCTGTAATGGCATTATATTTTCCCGTTTTTAAAATACCCGGCTTGATGCCTAAGTCGCGCGCCCTAACTTGTTCGGCCAAAGAAAGCTGCGATAATGACAGAAAAACAAGACAAGTTGATATCAAGGTTAAAGTGAAAGTTTTAAACATAAGGTTCAATGCTCCATATTTTTTCAAAGACTATAAATTAGAGTACAAAAAATTAAAGTACAGAGAATTTAAGCACAGACTATAAATTAAAGTAATGTCTGATGAATTTGGCTTTTATATCACATAAACTACGATTAAATGCATTTTTAGCTGAACAAATGTCTGTTTTTATATAGTAAAATGTCTTTTAATAGTATATTGTTCATAAATTTATAAATAGGTGAAAAATATGGATTTACAGAAAAGTGAGAAAAAACTTCTTGATCTCCTTAAAATCAACAGCAGAATGAGCGCGGCAGAGCTTGGGCGTAAGCTTAACCTTGCCAGATCGACCATTCATATGATGCTGGGTCGATTGGAAGAGAAAGTCGTTGATTGTTATACGGTAAAACTTAAGTCTCAAGCCCTTGAGAATGATGCGCGCTGTTATGTAACAATCACCCGCGACCCCAAGAAAACTGCGCAAATAGAACAAGCTCTCTATAATATGGCAGAAGTTGATTGCTTGGCCACGGTTGCAGGTTCTATTGATTTTATGATCTTGGTTCGTACTGACAATAACCATCAAATGGACACGGTTCTTACCAACATTGCCATGCTCGATGGGGTGATAAATACAGAAAGTCATATTATATTATCATCAAAGTTCAATAGGATACCATAATTAACACTCATTAAGCATTAATTTAACAAAAATTGTTCTAATTAGATTGACTTTTGTTCATTTTACCAAGTATATAGTTCATATACTACATTTAAAGAGCATAAAAATTTACGAAGCATATATATAACTGAAATATCTCCTTATATTTTTGAAATCATAAACATTCGTTGTCATTTATCCAATGTGAAAAGAAAATGTCAAAACCAATTTAATGTTGCCGACAAACAGCAACTCCTGTTACAAACCAAATCAAATTAGCTACATACTTTAAAATAGGAATATAAAAATGATGAATACCCAAGAAATATACGATGCTTTAGGATTAACCGATGCCGACGTTAAAGGCGGAGATCTTAAAGTCTATAGCCCCACTGACGGTTCAGAAATTGCCGCCGTTAAAACAGACAGCGTTGAAGAGACTAAATCAAAAATAGCCCAGTCAGTTACCGCTTTTAAGGCATGGCGTAAAGTTCCAGCCCCGCGCCGCGGCGAGCTTGTTCGTATCCTTGGTAATATTCTGCGTGAAAAGAAAGGGGCGTTAGGCGCTCTCGTTACTTTGGAGTGTGGTAAAATTTACCAAGAAGGCTTGGGTGAAGTTCAAGAAATGATCGATATTTGCGATTACGCCGTTGGGCAAAGTCGCATGTTGCATGGTCTCACCATTGTATCTGAACGCCCACTTCATAAAATGCGTGAAATCTGGCAACCGTTAGGCCCTGTTGGTATCATCAGTGCCTTTAATTTTCCAGTGGCTGTTTGGTCTTGGAATGCGGCATTGGCACTTGTCTGTGGTAACAGCACCATTTGGAAATCTTCAGAAAAATCACCGGTAACCGCGCTCGCGTGTCAAAAACTTTTTGAGCTTGCTTGTGCCGAATTTGGTGATGATGCGCCAAAAGGTCTTTCGCAAACCCTTACCGGCGACAGAGACATCGGTGAAGCCCTCGTTGCCAGTGAAAGTGTCGCATTGATCAGTGCAACAGGAAGCAGTGCAATGGGCCGTATTGTTGGTGCGAATGTTGCAAAACGTTTCGGCAAATCAATTCTGGAACTTGGTGGCAACAACGCTATCACCGTTTCAAAACATGCTGATCTTGATCTTGCTTTCCAAGGGATCGTCTTTGGCACAGTCGGCACTTGTGGACAACGTTGTACCACAACAAGACGCTTGTTTGTTCACGATGATGTTTATGACGCTCTGATCCCGCGCATTAAAAAGGCATTTGCTGGTGTTTCTATTGGCAACCCGCTTGATGAAGGGACTTTAATGGGTCCATTGATTGACGAAGACAGCTTTAACAATATGCAAAAAGCTCTTGAATTGGCAAAAAGCAATGGCGGCGTAGTCACTGGTGGTGGTCGCGCTATACAAGAAGAATATCCAAATGCCTATTATGTTAATGCCGCACTGGTAGAGATGAAGGGTGAAGTCAATAATGTTAAAACAGAAACATTCGCCCCTATTTTATATGTCTTTAAATATACAGACCTAGATGATGCCATCTTCCGTCAAAATGATGTGCCACAAGGGCTTTCTTCTGCAATTTTTACGACGAATATTTTGGAAGCTGAAATTTTCACATCAGAAGTCGGCAGTGATTGCGGTATTGCCAACGTTAATATCGGCACAAGTGGTGCTGAAATCGGTGGTGCTTTTGGTGGTGAAAAAGAAACCGGTGGTGGACGCGAAAGCGGTTCTGACGCATGGCGTGGCTACATGCGCCGCATGACAAGCACTGTCAATTATTCAACTGAATTACCCCTTGCTCAAGGCATTAAATTCGACACTGAATAATATTTAAGAGCTAAAAGCTTTAGAAATAAATTTTAAACTATGTTCTGGTCCGCTGGCGATTGATTTTTCACCCAGCGGATCAGTTATTTTAGACCAGTTTTCAGCGATCATCTCGCCACTTGCATCATTCCCTAAATATAGAGCCTCACTTTCAACAATACGCGCCCGGGCAAAACTGCCGCCGCCCGCCGAAATAATTTCCCCGTTTGGTGCCTCTTTTGCACTCAGATAAACAATAGCGGGGCTAACAAGGTCAGGGTTTAAAATTTTCAAGGCTTCCTCAGGCATTAAATTTTCGGTCATCTGTGTCGCGGCAATAGGCACGACTGTATTGACGTGAATATTGTATTTTTTAAATTCAAGCTTAAATGTATTCATAAGACCGACAACGCCCATTTTAGCGGCGCCATAATTACTTTGACCAAAATTTCCATAAAGACCACTAGAAGACGAAATCATGATAATGCGGCCATATTGTTGGTCCTGCATGGTCGCTAACACGGCTTTACTCGCATTAACACTACCCATAAGGTGGACATCCATAACCGCTTTAAAATCCTCTAATTGCATCTTAGCGAATGATTTATCCCGTAATATTCCGGCATTATTAACCAAAATATCAATACGACCGTAAGCGTCAATCGCCTGCGCCGCCATTTTTTGCATATCTTCATTAGAGGCTACATTGCCATTATTAGCGATGGCCTTGCCGCCGTTTTTAATGATTTCTTCTACAACAGCTTGAGCATTATTCAAATCATTAATAACCACCGATGCCCCCCGTGCCGCCAAGGCAAGAGCATAACTACGACCCAATCCACCACCCGCACCCGTGACAATGGCAACTTGATTTTTAAAATCAAAAAACATATTTTTTATCTCCTTTTATTTTCTTTGATTTATATCATATTATTTTGTTTCATTAAGGAATAAAATCCTTTAAGAGTAAATGATATTAAGAATTATAATCAACTAGCGATAAATACAGAATGACTAAATATTTAACGGATCTAAAAATTGGACAAATCAGTAAGGTTAAAGGTTTCGATACGTCTCGCCTTGCCGATCAACTCTTCGCCGCCGACTTAGAAGACAGGTTGCTCGAAATTGGCTTTGAAGAAGGATTAAGTGTTGAGCTTTTGCATCAGGGCCCCATTGGCCGTGATCCTCTTGCTGTTAAAATTGGTAGCATGACCATAGCCTTACGCAGAGCAGAAGCGGACGCTATCATCATAGATGCATTAGAGAATAATTCATGAGCGCGCTTAGAGCAGCACTGATCGGTGCGCCAAATTCAGGCAAAAGTTCACTTTTTAATACCTTGACAGGAGGCCATCAAAAGGTAGCCAATTACCCCGGTGTTACGGTCGAGCGCCGTTCAGGCATCGTCACAACCCAAGCAGGACACCATATTAAACTTGTCGATCTACCGGGCATTTATAGCCTTCATGACCGCAGTTTGGACGAAAAAATAACCCGAGAAATTATCACCGGCGTTCACCAAAGCGAACAACAGCCCGAAATATTAATCTGTGTTGTTAATGCATCCAATTTACGGGTTCACCTTCGTCTGGTGCTCGAGCTTAAAACCCTTGGTCTGCCGATGATCATTGCCCTGAATATGCATGATCTTGCGACGCGAGACGGTATTGAAATTGATGTTAAACGATTATCAGAAGAATTGAACCTGCGGGTTATTACCACCATTGCCGTGCGCCGCAGTGGTATAAATGCTTTAAGGGAAATATTAGACCGTGATCGTTCTTCTTATGAAAAACCAATAAATACATTATCAGACACCTCAACTCGAGCATTACAAAAAGAAGCCGGACGCATCACTAAATTAGTACAAATTGCCGAAGGAGGGGAGCATAAATTAACCCGTACTCTGGATAATATTGCCCTCAATCCCGTCGTAGGCCCGATTTTATTTTTTGCGATCCTGTTTTTTATGTTCCAAGCGGTCTTTAGTTGGGCCGAGGGACCAATGGACCTGATAGAGGGCGGCTTTGCCAGCTTGGGTCAGCTGATTAATGAGCATCTTCCTGATAATTGGATTAGGGGGTTATTGACCGACGGCGTGATCGCCGGAGTTGGTAGCGTTTTGGTGTTTTTACCGCAAATTATTATCTTGTTTGTTTTTATTCTTATCATGGAAGCGAGTGGCTATATGGCACGGGCCGCTTTTATTATGGACAAACTGATGGCCAAGGTTGGCCTTAATGGTCGGGCCTTTATACCGCTATTATCCAGTTTTGCCTGTGCTATTCCGGGCATTATGGCAACGCGAACCATTGCCAATCACCGTGACCGCATTACCACCATCATGATTGCCCCCTTGATGACGTGCTCAGCGCGACTTCCTGTTTATACGTTATTAATAGCGGCCTTTATTCCCAATAACACCGTCATGGGGTTTTTCGGTCTTCAGGGCGTTGTTTTCTTTGCCCTTTATATGGCGGGAATCATAAGCGCAATTATCGTCGCCGCCGTCATGAAAGCCACCATTACCAAAGGAACATTACAGCCATTTTTGATGGAGCTACCCAAATATCAGTTGCCACGAATAAGCCATATCCTCATTGGTTTATGGCAACGGGTTCGGGCTTTTATCAGGCGGGCAGGAACCATCATCCTTTATATGTCGATTGCGCTATGGGCGCTGGCGCTTTATCCTCATGCCCCTAAAGGGGCCACAGAACCTGATATATTTTATAGTTACGCTGGAATTATTGGCCGCACCCTGCAACATATTTTCGCGCCGCTTGGCTTTAATTGGGAAATATCCATCGCCTTGGTTCCCGGCATGGCCGCCCGCGAAGTGGCCGTCAGCGCCTTAGGCACGGTTTACGCTTTACAAGGTAATGAAGATCAGGTTACCCAAAGTCTGTCTTCGATTTTGCAAAATCAATGGCCGTTACCAACGGCGCTTGCGTTCCTCACATGGTATGTTTATGCGCCCCAATGCTTCGCCACCCTCGCCACCGCACGGCGCGAGACCAACAGTTGGGCTTGGACCGCCTTTATGACAGGATATCTTTTTGCCCTTGCTTATCTTATGGCTTTCATTGTCAATATTTCAGCAAAAGCCCTTTTGGCATAATTAAGTTTTCTTAAAAATTTATTTTCCCTGAACCAGCTTATTACGCAAAATACCAACGCCTTCTAATTCGATCTCATAAACATCGCCCGGTTCCATTTTTCCTGTCGATCCCATAGTTCCAGACCAGATCACATCGCCGGGCTCTAGGGTAAAATATTGTGATATATAATGAACCATATAATTCATATTAAAAATCATTCCTGATGAATTGGCGGCTTGGGATTTTTTACCATTGAGACGCCCCTCAATATCAAGGTTGTTATAATCCAGACCAGTGACAAGTTGTGGCCCTACCGGATTAAAGTTATTTGATCCCTTAGCACGAAGCCACTGAATATCATTTGCCTGCCAGTCCCGTTCTGAGCCATCATTACCAATGGTTACACCAAAAATATAATCACCCGCCTCTTCGAGGGGGACATTTTCAGCACGCTTGCCAATGACCGCCACCATTTCAGCTTCATAATGAAAATTGACACTGCCCGCAGGACGCACAATGTCATCTTCTGGGCCAATGATCGAGCCTACGGGGACAGTAAACAGGCCCGGTTTTTTTGTGGTGTCTTTAGTGATGCCAAAGGTTTCTTTTTTATGATCGCTATAATTAAAGGCGGTCATAAAAGCGAGTTTTGGATCTACTGGTGCTTTTAATTTAACATCCGCTCTTTCAATCAACTTTCCCGTAGGGACGCCGTCCAAATAAGGCGCGGCACTTAACTGGTGGATGGTCGAGCCGATGATTTGCCCCCATGAGGTCACACCATTTTGTTGATAGCGAACATAATTTTCCGCATAAGCACTAGCCGCCATGCTACAAGCCGCAATAATCGCAGCCGCAATAACCGTAATCTTCATTTTATTTTCCTTGAACCACTTTATTTTTAAGAATGCCAACGCCTTCAATCTCTATTTCGTAAACATCGCCTGGCACCATCATTTTAGTTCTACCCATTGTCCCAGACCAGATAATATCACCAGGCTCCAAGGTGAAATATTTGGAAATATAATAGACCATATAATGCATATCAAAAAGCATATCAGATGAATTTTGACCTTGAGCGTGTTCGCCGTTAAGACGTCCTTCAATTTCAAGACCCCTTGGATCTAATCCTTTAACAAGGTGAGGACCAACCACATTGAAGCCTCTAGTTCCTTTAGCACGAAGCCATTGAATATCATCGCGCTGCCAATCACGTTCCGAAACATCATTGCCCGCGGTCACGCCAAAAATATAATCACCCGCGTCTTCAAGGGCTACATTTTCAGCATGCTTACCGATGACAATAACCATCTCTGCTTCATAATGCAGGTTTTTACTACCCGCAGGGCGCACGATATCATCATCAGGGCCAATGATCGAGCTTACGGGGACGGTGAAGAGACCCGGGTATTTTGCAGGCTCACGATCACCAATGTGACTTTTAAAATTAAGCGCCGTCATAAAGGCCAGCTTTGGATCAACCGGTGCTAATGTTTTAACATCCGATTTTTGAACTGAGTTTCCTGTACGCGTACCATCAAGGTAAGGTGCGCCGCTCAATTGATGAATAGTCGCACCATCAAGTTCCCCCCATGAAGCCACACCATTTTGTTGATAGCGAACATAGTTTTGTGCTGATGCTGATGCGCTCATCACGAATGCGGCCAGAAGGCCTACTGCTAAAGATTTAATCATAATATTTTTCCTCTAATGTCCTTGGACAATTTTGTTATTTAATTTTCCGACGCCTTCGATTTCAACTTCGTAAGTATCGCCTACTTTTAGTGTTGATGATGTACCAATAGTACCCGACCAAATAAGATCCCCCGGTTCAAGTACAAAATATTGCGAAATATAGCTAACCATTTCTTCAAAATTGTGGATCATCTTTGATGTATTACCGCGCTGGGTCACGACACCGTTCAAGCGGGCGGTAAGATTTAAGTTTTTATAATCAAGTCCCGTTTGCAGCACCGGCCCGATGGCGTTAAAGCCGTTTGCCCCTTTACCACGAAACCACTGAATATCCGCGGAGATCCAATCACGAGCCGATACGTCATTACCCGCAGTAACGCCAAAAATATAATCACTAGCATCTTCAATAGAGACTTTGTGAGCCCGTTTTGCGATCACAATAACCGTTTCTGCTTCATAGCCAATAATCTCACTATCGATCGGATGAATAATGTCATCTTCTGGCCCAACTAATGAACTTGCAGGGACCATAAACAGGCCGGGATAAGGCGTTGTTTTTTGCCCTTCAGGGATATGGTTTTCATAATTAAAGCCGGTCATATAAACATCGCGAGGATCAACCGGAGCCATCAATTTAACATCAGACCGCATGACGGTCTTTCCTGTAGATTTACCCTCTAAATAAGGCGCATTATTTAACTGATGAATGGTTTCCCCCTTAAGTTCGCCCCATGATGTTATTCCATTTTGTTCATAACGCACGAATGTCTCGCAAAGGGCGAGGCTTGGTAACATTACGATTAGAAATAAACCCGTTACAATCCGCTTAATAGAATATATCATTATTAAGTCCCATTTATTTAAGTCCCATTTATATTTTTTTATATGACGAAATGGTAGTCTGTTCTATATAGAATGTCAAAGTGACTTCAATTGTATTTTTATCCTTATTCTAATTGAAAAGGATAGATAAAATATTATAGTGTAAAACAAATAATGAGACAAAATACGGAGTATAAAGATCAATGAAAATATTAGTTCCCGTTAAACGCGTCATAGATTATAACGTAAAAGCACGTGTCAAATCAGATAATAGCGGCGTCGAACTTGCCAATGTTAAAATGTCCGTGAACCCCTTTGATGAAATCGCTGTTGAAGAAGCCATTCGCCTTAAAGAAGCAGGAAACGCTACAGAAATCATCGCCGTATCCGTTGGCCCCGCCCAAGCACAAGAAACCCTGCGCACCGCTCTTGCCATGGGGGCCGACCGCGCTATTTTAGTTAAAACTGATGATGATGTTGAGCCGCTTACTGTTGCAAAAATTTTAAAAGCGATTGTTGGTGAAGAAAGCCCACAAATCGTCCTTATGGGCAAACAGGCCATTGATGATGATTGCAATCAAACGGGTCAAATGCTGGCCGCGCTTCTTGGATGGGGACAGGGAACTTTTGCTTCCCAAGTAAAAATGACTGATGGTTCGGTTAATGTCACTCGTGAAGTTGACGGCGGCTTAGAAACTATTAAATTAACCCTGCCAGTGGTCATTACATCTGATCTTCGCCTTAATGAACCACGATATGCATCATTGCCCAATATTATGAAAGCAAAGCGTAAGCCGCTCGATGAAAAAACACCGGCTGATTACGGCGTTGATACCGCTCGGCGCGTTAAAACTTTAAAAGTAGAAGAACCCGCAGGGCGTAGTGCCGGCGTTATGGTTGAGAGCGTTGCTGAGCTTGTCTCAAAACTTCGCGACGAAGCAGGAGTAATATAACATGACCACACTCATCATTGCCGATCATGATAATAATGATTTAAAAGAAAGCACCTTAAATGCGGTTAGCGCGGGACTTAAATTTAATTCAGAAATGCATATTCTTGTTGCAGGATCAGGCTGCGGAAGCGTCGCAGAGGCCGCCGCAAAAATTGAAGGCGTATCAAAAATATTATGCCTTGATAATAAAGATTATCAACATCCATTAGCCGAATTAATTGCCCCTTTAATTGTCAATTTAGCTGATGATTATGATCAAATACTTGTGGCCTCGACCACAACGGGCAAGAATTTTATGCCGCGGGTTGCCGCTTCATTAGATATGGCACAGATTTCTGATATTATTTCAGTTGAAAGTGCCGATACCTTCAAGCGCCCCATCTATGCTGGCAATGCCATTGCTACTGTCCAATCAAGCGATGCTAAGAAATTAATCACCGTGCGCACCACCGCCTTTGCCGCAGCAAATGCTACGGGCGGCTCCGCAACTATCGAAAATATTGAAGGCGCCAAAAATCCAGGACTTTCTAGTTTCGTTAGTGCAGAACTTAGCAAATCAGAACGCCCAGAGCTTACCAGTGCAAAAATCATCATTTCTGGTGGTCGCGGTATGGGCAGTGGCGAGAATTTCTCGCTGATAGAATCTGTTGCCGATAAATTAGGGGCGGCCATTGGCGCCTCGCGCGCCGCCGTTGATGCGGGCTATGTTCCAAATGATTATCAGGTTGGTCAAACTGGCAAAATCGTTGCCCCTGACCTTTACATCGCCGTTGGTATATCTGGCGCCATTCAGCATCTTGCAGGAATGAAGGACAGCAAAGTGATTGTCGCCATTAATAAGGATGAAGAAGCACCGATTTTTCAAGTGGCTGATTACGGCCTTGTCGCCGATTTATTCACTGCACTCCCTGAATTGGATAAGGAATTATCATAATGGTCAAAACAGTTGGCGTCATTGGCGCAGGGCAAATGGGCGGCGGGATAGCCCATGTCTTTGTCCTTGCGGGTTATGATGTGTTGCTGAGTGATATAAGTCGCGAAGCATTGGACCAAGCGCTGATCACTATTGATAAAAATATGCACCGTCAAATTTCAAAGGAGCTCATCAACGAAGAGGAGCGCCAAGCGGCATTGGCCCGCATTAAAACCACGGTTACCCTGTCTGATTTTAATACTGTGGATCTAGCCATCGAAGCGGCCACTGAAAATGAAGACATTAAAAAAGCCATTTTCAAAGAGCTCAGCGACATTATGAAACCTGATGCCATTATGGCAACCAATACCTCGTCGATTTCAGTAACCCGCCTTGGAGCGGTAACAGATCGTCCGAAAAAATTTATTGGTGTCCATTTTATGAACCCAGTGCCATTGATGGCCCTTGTTGAGCTAATCCGCGGCATTGCCACTGATGATCAAACCTATCAGACTATGAATGATATCGTCTCTAAGCTTGGTAAAATTAGCGCAAGTTCAGAGGATTTCCCCGGTTTTATTGTCAATCGCATCCTGATGCCCATGATTAACGAAGCGGTTTATGCCTTATATGAAGGCGTGGGCAATATTGAGGCCATAGACCTTTCGATGCGACTTGGCGCCAATCATCCTATGGGGCCATTGCAGCTTGCTGATTTTATCGGTCTTGATACGTGTCTTTCCATTATGCAGGTTCTCCACGAAGGGTTTGCAGATAGCAAATATCGTCCTTGTCCTTTATTGGTAAAATATGTAGAGGCAGGCTGGTTAGGTAAAAAAACAGGTCGTGGATTTTATGACTATTCAGGTGCAGAACCAGTAGCTACCAGATAATAAATGACCATATTGATACGGAAAATTGATCATGAATAATTTAGCACGAAATCTGCTCGTTATTTCAGCGCTTGTCATCTCATCACTGGGCGGCCTTTCATTTTATTATACTTCTCAGTCCTATTTTGCCGATAGTGTCATTTTTGATACAGATAAAAATGTCGCCATCGATGGTTATGATACGGTGGCTTATTTTAATCAAAAAGAAGCCGTCTTAGGCTCCCCTAAATTCCAAGTCTCTTGGGCTGGGGCAGATTGGTTTTTTTCGACCCTAGAAAACCGAAATGATTTTGCCAAATACCCAGAGCGTTATGCCCCGCAATTTGGTGGCTATGACGCGGCAGGTATCATAAAAGGTTATTCAAATCCCAGTAATCCAATATATTTCACAGTTTTTGCGGCTCAGCTATTTTTGCACCATTCCGAAGAACATAAAAAGTATTGGAACGACGATCGCGCAAAAAACATGATCCAAGCCACCAGCAATTGGGACTATTTAAGAGTTAAACTGGCAAATACCGAAAATTTAAAATAAAAAAGGGCGACTAAAGCCGCCCTTTAATTTGACATCTGATAACTATTTTACCAAATTCGAACTCGGTCTTCTGGCTTAATATAAAGCTTATTCTGCTGCGTAACTCCGAACGCTTCATAAAAAGCATCAACATTATAAACAACACCATTAACCCGATATCTATCTGGTGAGTGAGGGTCGGTCTTAATTTGATTAACCAACGCTTGATCACGAATTTTAGACCTAAACGCTTGGGCCCATCCAATGAAGAAGCGTTGATCGCCAGTCAAGCCGTCAATAACCGGAGCAGGCAGACCCTTTAAAGATATTTTATAAGCCTTATAAGCAATGCTAAGGCCGCTCAGATCACCAATATTCTCGCCTAATGTATAAGTCCCATTGACATGAGTTCCCTCTATCGGCTCATAAGCATCATATTGAGCGACAAGAGCATTTGTTTTTTCTTTAAATTTTGTCTGGTCATCTTCTGTCCACCAGTCTTCTAATTTACCATCACCATTATAGCGGCTTCCCTGATCATCAAAGCCGTGACCTACCTCATGGCCGATTACGCCTCCAATGCCGCCGTAATTGATGGCATCATCAGCAGGAAAGTTAAAAAACGGTGGTTGCAAGATAGCCGCCGGGAAAACAATCTCGTTCATGGTCGGATTATAATAAGCATTAACGGTTTGTGGTGTCATAAACCATTCGGTCCGATCAATAGGTTGGCCTAGTTTTGCCAGCTCACGATTATGAGCCGTTAAGGCCGAACGTTCAATATTCCCCGCAAGATCATCTGCTTTAATTTCTAAAGCTGAATAATCTTTCCATTTATCAGGATAACCGATTTTAGGGTCAAATTTTGCCAGTTTGGCCAAGGCTTTTTGTTTAGTATCATCGCCCATCCAATCTAAGTTTTTAATACTAACCTCATATGATTTAATAAGATTTTGTACCAACGCAACCATGCTTTCTTTCGCCTCTGGTGCAAAATGCTTTGACACATAAACTTTACCAACCACTTCACCAAGATTAGAACTTACCGTTGAGGTCGCCCGACGCCACAAGGGACGCTGTTCTTCTGTTCCATTTAAAACTTTTCCGTAAAATTCGAAATTTTGAGCGTCCATATCTTCATTTAAGCGCGTTGCCATGTCATTGACCAGCGACCATCTAAGATATGTTTTCCATGTCTCTAGATCAACATCACTGAATAGTGTGTTAAGACCCGTAAGATAGCTTGGTTGGTTAACGATTACGTCTGGCCCGTCTTTAACGCCAGTCACATCAAAATAGGCCTCTAAATCCAGATTAGGCAACAAAGTTTTTAATTGTGCCATCGAATATTTATTATAGGTCTTGTTGCTGTCGCGATTATCTTCTTTTTTCCAATGAATATCGGCAATTTTCGTTTCTAAATCCATAATGGATTGAGCCAAAGCGGCGCCCTCTTCAAGCTGGGCTAAGGTCAGCATTTTCTCAATATGCGCTATATATTTATTACGAATATCAATTGATTTTTCATCATCGTTAAAATAAAAATCCCGGTCCGGTAGACCAAGGCCCGCCTGATAGATATGTACGGAATATTGAGTTGGGATTTTAGCGTCCACATCAATATAAAGAGCAAGCGGCGTGCTTCTTGAATATTTACCGGCCTTGGCTAAATATATTGATAAATCTTTTAAATCACTAACGGCTTCAATATCTGCCATAGGAGCCGATAACGGAGTAATTCCAAGCGCGTTTCTTGTTTCCATATCCATATAGGATTTATAAAGGTCGCCTACTTTTTGTTCGTTACTACCGTTTGGCGCTGCGCCCGCCGACGCTTCTTCGATAATGACCCGAACATCACTTTCGGCATTATCGCGCAAAACATTAAAAGAACCCCAACGACTTTTATCCGCAGGAATTTCCGTGTTTTTTAACCATGTTCCATTCACATATTCAAAAAAGTCATCACCGGGATTAACCGTCATGTCCATTTCGGACAATGTAACACCAGATATTTTATCTGTTATTTCAGCGGCAGGATCAGAATTATCACATCCTGCTAGCACCACAAGTAGGCTCACTATGCCTATATATTTTTTCATTAATTATCTCCGCCTATTTGGCTTTATTTTTAAATTCCCTTAACCCCTTAAGTTGCAAAAGAGTTTGGATTATTTTTATAAAATTGACAAGATTTTTCCTTAAAAAACATTATTATTTCTCCCACATTTACTTAAATATTGCCTTGAGCTAATATAAATCTCTCAATAATGAATTCTCTGGGGCAAACGCTATGTATCAAGATGTAGTTGACTTAAGCGCTTATTACGCGACACCGCTTGGCAAAATCACCGCGCGGCTTATTCGCAATAAAATTAGAGCCTTATGGCCCTCTCTAAAAGGGATGGACCTGTTAGGTCTTGGCTACGCTCCACCCATTTTAGAGACATTCAAAGATGAAGCAGATCACACCATTGCCATCATGCCAACCCTTCAGGGTGTAATGCGTTGGCCACGTTATAAAGGCCATGAAAAAGACCGTTATGGTCGCTATTTGGGCAATCTTTCCACATTAGCCCGAGAAACAGACCTTCCTATTAAAGATGCGAGCATGGACCGAGTGATACTAATTCATTGTTTAGAACACACGGACCATAGCAAATATATGTTAAGGGAAGTTTGGCGCACCCTGACGCCTGGTGGACGGGTAATCATTATTGTACCAAGCCGTCTCGGTCCTTGGTGCCGCTCAGAGGCCTCCCCCTTTGGTCACGGCAAGCCATTTTCTAGTGCCCAAATAAAAAAAATGCTCTCTAATAATATGCTCAGTCCCACAAGATGGACCTCTGCACTTTTTCTCCCCCCTTTTAGTAATAGAACCATGTTGACGGCACTGGCCACACTAGAATCAACTGGCGAACGTTGGTGGAGTAAATTTGCCGGTGTCCTTATTATCGAAGCTGAAAAACAAATTTACGCGCCAACGCCGCTCAATACAGAAAAGAAATTAGTGACAAAACCGATCATCGTCGGCACACAAATGAGAGAGCATAATGATTAAGGCCGCGTTATAACGTAGAGGCCTTGGGTGCCAAAAATATTAGACATAAATAATGAATTAAAAAACATTTCACCGCCCGCACTATTAACAGCCATTCCTTTTTCAATTTTAATATTAAGCTGATCGCAAAGATCAACAAAATCACGGATCGTACAAAAATGAATGTTGGGCGTGCTATACCACGGATAATCCAATGATTTCGTCACCGGCATTCTACCGCGTAACAACAAATGAAGACGCACTCGCCAAATGGCAAAATTAGGAAACGAAACAATCGCCCTTTTACCAACACGAAGTAATTCCTGTAGAATTTTATCAGGACGCTTCATCGCCTGCAAAGTTTGACTTAAAATAACATAATCAAAACTATCATCGGGAAAATGGCTTATCTCTCGTTCGGCGTTTCCTTGAATAACGCTTAGTCCTTTTGAGACGCTTTGATTTACGCCGTGCGCGCTAAGTTCAATACCTCGGCCATCAACATTTTTTTGCGCGCGTAGATAATCCAGAAGCTCGCCGTCACCGCAACCAACATCAAGTACACGCGAACCCGCCGGAATCATGCTCGCAATCAATAATAAATCAACCCGAATATCAGAAGCGCGATGATCTTTTTGTTGAACCTTAGTCATAATTATTTAATTCCGCTTAATTGTGCTTCGGCTTTTAAGAAACCAGAAACAATTTTAAACATATCTGGACAATCAAGTAAAAAACTATCGTGTCCTTTGTCCATTTCAATTTCAACAAAACTTACCTGTGCCCCAACAGCATTTAACGCACGAACAATTTCACGGCTTTCTTCCGTGGTATAAAGCCAATCGGAAGTAAACGACATAATGCAAAATTTGACAGGTGTATTTTCAAAAGCGCGCCTGAGACTACCATCAAATTCTGCGGATATATCATAATAATCCATAGCCCGCGTAATATAAAGATAACTATTCGCATCAAATCGATCAACAAAGGAAATCCCCTGATGACGTAAATAACTTTCCACCTGAAAGTCCGCATCAAAACCAAAAGTAAGCTTTTCACGGTCTTGTAAATTGCGTCCGAATTTTGCCATTAAACTTCCTTCGGACATATAGGTAATATGCGCCGCCATACGCGCAACAGAAAGCCCCGCATGGGGACGTAGTTCCGTTTCAAAATACCGTCCACCATGCCAATTTGGATCAGCCATAATGGCTTGGCGACCCACTTCATGAAAGGCAATATTTTGTGCAGAATGACGCCACGTTGAGGCAATAGGAATAGCCGTTCTGACCCGCTCTTTGTGGGATACAGCCCAATGCATGACCTGCATTCCTCCCATCGAGCCACCAATGACAGAAAAAAGCTTGTCAATGCCCAAATGATCAATCAATTTTACTTGTGAGCCCACCATATCGGCAATGGTAATGACAGGAAAATCAAGGCCATATGCCTCACCCGTTTTGGGGTTAATTTCCTTTGGCCCGCTACTGCCACTACATGACCCTAATACGTTAGGGCATATTACAAAATATTTATCCGTATCAACCGCAAGCCCCGGACCTATTAATTTAGGCCACCATCCTTCTTTTCCCGTAATAGGATTTTCACCACGGGCATATTGATCTCCCGTTAAAGCATGACAAATCATAATCGCATTGGTTTTATCGTCATTCAGTGTTCCCCAACATTTATAAGCAACACTGAAGGGCGATAATTCTTCTCCAGAAGAAAGACGCAAGGGATCATCTTTGCCAAGCAAAACCACCTCGGCAAAACCATCATCGATTATGTTATTTTTAAGCTTTTCTGTCATGGCTTCTTTATTAATTTCAACTGTTATCATTGATAGATTTCTACTCTAGCATGATTATAAGTCAATATATCTTTCATTTTTTAGTGGTTATCTGATGCAGATAAGTGTAGATCAAAAACATTGAAAACAATTCATCAGGTCAAGGTCATATTATGAGTGGTGTAAAAACACATAGCTGGATAGATGATTTAAACGTCTATGTAAGTGGCTCGTCAAAAGTGGTGGGCGCACAAAAAGCCGTAAAATTATCTGCCAATGAAAGCGCCCTTGGCCCAAGTCCTATGGCCATCGCCGCCTATAAAGCCGCAGCGGAAAATCTGCACCGCTATCCTGATCCCGTTTATCACGACTTAAGAGAAGCCATCGGCGAAAAATTTAATTTAGATGCCAAGCGTATTGTTTGTGGTGTCGGATCGGATGAAATATTAAAACTTGCGTGTCGCGCTTACTTAAAACCAGGCGATGAAGCCATTTATGTGGCCCATAGTTTTTCCATGTATCCCATAGCCATAAAATCCGTCGGCGCCGTTGCCATTGAAGTTTGTGATGTTGATTACAGAGCTGATGTGGACAATATTATAGCGGCCATCACCGATAAAACGCGGATTATTTTTATAGCAAACCCTAATAATCCTACGGGAACTTACTTGCCCGCCACAGAAATTGAGCGATTGTGGCAAAATATCCCCGACACTATATTGCTCATATTAGACGCCGCTTACGCCGAATTTGTCGACGCAGACGATTATGAGGCAGGTATTGAACTTGCCTCAAAGGCAAACAATGTTTTGATGACCCGCACATTTTCAAAACTATACGGCTTAGCCGCATTGCGCCTTGGTTGGGGATATGCTTGCAAGAAAATAGCCCATACCTTAGATAAAATCCGTGATCCTTTTAATGTACCGAGTAGCGCCCAAGTCGCTGGCGTTGCCGCATTAAAAGACTTGGATTTTGAACAAAAAGCCATTAGCCATAATAGTCAGTGGCGAGAATGGCTCTCTAATGAGTTAAGCGCTCTAGGCCTTAGAATTATTCCAAGTGTTACTAATTTTATTTTGATAAAATTTGAAAATAAGAATAAAACCGCGGCCGACGCCAATGAGTTTTTACTTAAAAACGGTTATATTTTGAGATACTATAATGAACAAGGACTTGAAGACTGCCTACGGTTGACCGTTGGTACGGCAGACGAGAATAATGAGCTCATTGGTCTGTTAAAAGAATTTTTGGAAAAATAATATGGCATTATATGAGAAAATAACCATCATTGGTCTTGGCTTGATCGGCTCTTCGATGGCACGAGGTATAAAAGAAAAAAATCTATGCAAAACACTGGTTGGTTTTGATGCCAATGAAGATATTCACGAGGTCATAAATCAATTAAAGCTTGTTGATCGGCTTGATAAAAAATTATCTGACAGCGTTAAGGATGCAGATTTAGTAATCTTAGCGACTCCCGTTGGAGCCTATTCTTCCCTTGGTGAAATAATAGGGCCTCACCTTAAAAAGGGGACTACTCTTAGCGATGTGGGAAGCATTAAAAACGCCGTCTTTAAAATGTTAAATCCCTATATCCCAAAAAATGTCCATCTTATCCCCGGCCATCCCGTGGCGGGAACAGAACAATCAGGACCGAAAGCTGGATTTTCAAGCCTGTTTCATGATCGTTGGGCTATCTTAACGCCCGCCGATGATGCGGATCAAAGTGCCGTTGATCAATTGACAAAATTCTGGCAGGCTTTGGGCAGTAATGTTGAAATAATGGACCCAGCCCATCATGATAAAGTGCTGGCAATTACAAGCCATGTTCCCCATCTTATTGCTTATAATATTGTCGGAACAGCACGCGATCTCGAAGAAGTAACAAAATCCGAAGTGATTAAATTTTCCGCTGGTGGTTTTCGCGATTTTACCCGAATTGCTGCCTCTGACCCTACCATGTGGCGCGATGTGTTCCTACATAACAAAGACGCCGTTCTTGAAATGCTTGGCCGCTTTAACGAAGACCTCACCGCCCTGCAACGGGCGATCCGCTGGGATGATGGTGATGCACTTTATGAGATATTCGAAAAAACCCGCCGCATTAGAAAACAAATTATTGATGCTGGACAAGAACAGGATGTGGCCGATTTTGGTCGCCATCACGAAGATTAATTTCCGATGACCGGGCTAAGGGCGATCACTTGAATTGGCCCGACATATAAAAAACCATTTTGCAAGCTCAGTGACAGCGGCAACTCTTTTGTTTGTGCTTGATTGGAGCTTTGAGAATTTATAAAGCTCTGGGCCGTTTTTAAAAGCCCTTGGCTTTGTGATAAATTTTCAAGAAATTGATGGATATTGGAAATTTGGACATCAAAAGCGCCCAAGGGTTTTAAATTTTCATCCAACGTCACATCACCGCTTAATTTAACACGCGATTCTTTGTTGCCATATTCAAAAGTGCGAATGGTTAAGGTGCCCCCTTCATCACGCCATTTTGATAATGAAGCGACTGAATATTGTGGCATTTGATTGGCATGTAAAATGGTTTCAATGATAATCTGGTCGGCATTCTTGCCAAGTAAGTTTGACTTAAATTCATTAATCACTGCATTGTTTGCTTTAAAATAAATCGCTTTATTTACCGGAAGGTCGTAGCTATTTTGCCCGTTAATCCCTGATAGATATTTGCGTAAATGAAACTCTGGATGATCCATAAATGAAATTTCACCATTCTCGCTTGGCGCACCCGCATGCCAGCTTACATTTTCAGCCATAATAGAAAGACTATTCAGTGCCATAGTATCCGTATCTAAAATAACCGACGATTTTACCCCTTCAAAGGCAACGCTCGTCTGCGGGTTTTCAATGTCACCAATAACCACATCAAAATAATCCGTGACAATAACCCCGTGGCAAGGCTTCCAAGGTTGATAGACTACCGACACATTGGGAAATGTTGCAAAAATCGGTAGTGCGCTATAATCGCCCGCGCTAATGATCACATTTAATGATGACGCTGAAACTGCAATTTTATAAGGAAAGCCTGTGACGTCTATATCACCGACAAAAACTTTTAAATCATCGGCACTGTTTTTTTGTGCTTCTATCCATTCCAAAGTAGATTTTTTGACCTCATTGGCCACTTTAAACCAAAATGCGCTATAAGCCGCAATCAGCACTAAAACTGAAACAATGATAAATTTAAATCTCATAAAAATAGCCCGCATAAAAAAAGAGTCTGAATTAATCAGACTCTTTTAATACCCTATTTAACGCAGATCAAAAACGATAATTTAGACCAATTGAGATAACCGGATAATATTTCAGATATTTCAGCTCTTTAGTATTGGCAAAATCCTGCTCAACTTGGACAATATTATTTTGTAATATGCTGTTATTTGATAATGTGCCGCCCGTAGAGGTCACATCTAGGCGCGGTTTGCTAGCAAATACCACGCCAAGGTCAATCATCAACAACCAATCCCTATCATCAGAAAGAGGATTACCCCAACCAATACCCAAATAAGGAGCGGTTGGTTTAAAATCCACATCAGCCTGTAGGACACCAACTTCTGCACTTGTGTATAGAGTGCCATTAAGATCGTAACTATTGCTCGCTAGAGCAAGGCCCGTTAAATTATTTTTGTTGAAAAGCACACCGCCTGTTAGGCGAAGTGAGCCATCAGTCACATACCAATCGGCAAGGGCAGTATAGCTATTTAATTTTAAATCCAAGTCATAGGTGTTGGCTTCAACGTCAACTTGTCTGCTCGTTTTAAAATAGTTTGCACCAACACGTACGTTTAATTTATGTGCCGCTTCAAAGGTAAGCTCCAAACCAGCCCCCAATGTACTAACCTTAACGCCCCACGCCATATCCCCCGGAGCAGCATTTGCCGTTCCGCTAAATCCAGCGATCATTAAAAATACTAATAGTTTATTCAACCTGATATCCTCTCATATGTTATTTACGTTATAATTTAGAGTGAATACATTGAATTAACGTTAAGAAATAGTTGGATTTTTAATTAAATTAGAGCTAGCGCTTTCAATAACATCCTCCAAAATTTTCATAAAGTCGGCTTTCTTTTTGTCAGGTTCTATGGCTTTAAGAAACTCAAAAGTGATAACTCCTCCCGCGATTAAATGACCGCGCTTAGGCCAATATAATCCTGAATTTAGCGCAACGGGAATAACGGGCACTTTAGTGTATTTATAAATACCAAATATACCCGGTTGATATTCAGCTTTATCTCCAGGATTAATGCGTGAGCCTTCTGGAAAAATAATAACTTGGCGATTTTCTTTTATGGCTTTTGCCGATTTTTGAATTAAAGTTTTTAATTCTTTTAATCCGCCGTCCCGGTCAACGGGGATCATCCCTGTTTTAAGGCAGAAACTACCGTAAAGAGGGATCTTAATTAGCTCTTTCTTCATCACAAAAGCTGGTTTTTTCACTATAGTGTGCATAATAAAAGTATCAAAAGATGATTGGTGTTTCATAGCATAAAGAGCGCCGCCCTTTGAAATATTTTCCTGCCCTTTTATTTCTAAACTGATGTTCATAAAAACCTTTAATAGAACCAGCACACCATGTGACCATAACCGCTGAAAAGCAATTAAATCATCACGACCCAACCACATTAGAGGTAGATACAAAATACAAAACAGCGCCGTCCAAAAATAAAAAACAGCCTTAAATAAACTTGAACGCACCATGCGCACTAGCCTTTCTTTTTTAGAATTATTCACGGAATATCGGAATAAATTTTATCCAAAATACGTGCCCGAAACAGGCTAATAATATATTTACTATACTCTTGTGACAACCTAAAATAACTCATATTTTTAAGCTGTAATATTCCCACTGGATGTTCAATAAAAATTATTTCTGGCATAAATCTTTTAAATTCCACCATAGCCCTAGGCATATGCGCCAATGATGTGACAACACGCAGACTTTTTATCTTATTTTTAGTAACCCATGCCATGGTTTCTATGGCATTACCAAGCGTATCCGTTGCCTGATTACCACTTTCAATACAGCAATCAGCAAGTTCTTTACTGCTTCCCAAAAGATTTAACAACTCATCACGGGTTACTTTTTCATCGACACCTGAAATATAGAGCTTTTCACCATAATCATCTTCTAAAAGCTGGACGGCAACTTTTAATCTGTTTGGCCCCCCCGTTAAAACCACAATTGCATCGGTTTTTTGCTCTATATTTGGATAGTTAACGGATAACTCATTCAAAAACCAAAAATATCCCCCTAGCCACAATAGTGCTAAGGAAAATAATATTGTGAAAATGATCCGTATTTTCAATTTATACCATCCTTCCAAGTTCACGCAAAACTGTAATACGCGCCGTCATCATAGCAAGAGCCGCAAATATAAAAGGAAAAATCAGTAATATTGATAATTTTAAATAGGGAAGACTTGGCATCTCCACAAGACCACCAGCAATATTTTGCACCAAATTTAGCAACCCATAAACCGTGAGCAGGGCGATAATAAGCCCATAAAAACCGCCTTTAAGACCATATTGCATAAATCTTTTTTGGTAGGCTTGGGCAATCATCTGATCGTGGGCGCCCATTAAATGCATTATTTCAATGATATTTTTATGTTCAGCCATACTCGATTTTGTGCCAAAGATAACAATGCTGATAGAGGCAAGCAAAATCATGATTAATATACCAAGGGCAGTATATTCTATGGTATAGGCAAGGGTGTAAAAATGCGATAACCACCTTGCATGATCATCAAGATAAACCGTATCCGTCACTTGTTTTACTTTTGCCTCAAGAGCCTCAAGATTCACATAACTATCGACATCAGTTTCCACATCCAGCATCATCGGAATAGGCAGATCATCTGTAATGTTGCCCACCCCCAACCATGGTTCCAATAACGCCGTTATTTCATCATCAGGTATAATTCGTACTGAGCGAATGCCGGGTGTTTTTCTGAGAACTTCTTTTATCTCTAAGGCTTGAAGATGGATTAAATCGCGATCTTCTCCTATAATCTGAACGGTGACCCGTCCTTGCAAGCTATTGGCCCAATCGTCAAAGCCCGAATGCAATAATAAGCTCCCCGTGGCCGCTAACGCGCTCAAATAAACCATAATTGCCATAACCCACGGCAATAGCTTTGTGGCTTCGCGGCTTTTTACATGAGGCAGAAAATCAAAAGATTTACTCATGATTCTTCCTCAAAATCATTCATAGTTCCTTCAATATGCAATAAATTTCCCCCTTCTAAATGAAGTTTTGAAGCTCCAATCTTTTCGACTAATCCAGTGTCATGAGTGGCGATGACGATTGTCGTTCCGAGCTTATTAAGCTCGACGAATAAATACATCAAACGCTCGCCCATTTCAGGATCAACATTCCCTGTCGGTTCATCTGCCAGTAGAATATCTGGCCTTCTGATCACGGCTCTTGCAATAGCAACCCGTTGTTTTTCACCACCAGACAAGGTAGACGGATTTGCATTCATGCGATCATCAAGGCCGACCCATCTTAAGAGCTCTTCCACATGTTCATTAATTTGTGGCCCACTCCCCCCAGCAATGCGTAATGGTAAAGCAACATTTTCAACAGCAGACATATGATCAAGCAATCTAAAATCCTGAAATACCACTCCGATCCGTCGTCTTAATTTAGGTAATTCGGTCCGTGATGCCTTTGAGACATCTTGGCCAAACATAATGATTTCACCGCGAGAAGGACGGTGGGCTAAATACATTAATTTAAGTAATGATGTTTTCCCCGCACCACTCGGACCCGTTAGAAAATGCATTGACCCCGGTTCTAACTTAAATGATATGTCCTTTAGGACATCTGAACCTTTGTCGTAGCTCATACTTACATTTCTAAACTCTACCAATATGGGGTCCTTAATTTTGATCTATATTTCTATCTTTTAAAACATAGTAATAATAATAATGCAATTCCAATAGGATTATTTTATGGCAATATCCATTATAATAAATTATCCGCCATTTCTGCTTAAATATTGTCTTTCATCTATAGAAATTTGATCATACTTTATTAAGCAAGCAAAGCTATAATAATGAAAATATTAAAACCCAAAATTGTTACCCTATTGATAATCCTTTGAACGCATACTATAACGTGTCATTGAAATTAACTCTAACCGATGGATATTACAGGCTTATTCTATGATCATAACATGCCCAGAATGTAAATCTAGATATGTTGTTAATCCGAATGCGTTACTACCTCGCGGACGGACGGTTCGCTGTGCTAAATGCAGCCATAATTGGTTTGAAGAAAAGCCAAAACCAGAAATAGAAGTTCTCCCCCCCGAGGACAAAACACAAACTGAAGAAACTGAAAAAACTAAAGAAGCTAAAGAAACTAAAAAAGACAAAACAAAAAATTCAGATGACGAACATTCTTCTCAAGACGATCTGATAGATAAATATAAATCTGATGACAAAGAAAGTGCGCCAGACGAAGAAACATCAAGCGGCGATGATAATTTTGATTTTCCTAATCAAAAACCAACGAAGCGTCGCCGCCCCATACCGAAAGGGTCAAATCTGCCCGCTCTACAAAGACAGAAGCAAGACATAAATAAGTTTGGCTGGATTTCTCTTGTGGTTTTTGTCACCGTTATCATTAGTATGTTTTTAGTGATGCAGGGGACCATTATTCAAAGTTGGCCGCCCTCTAAAAAACTGTATATAGCTTTGGGTTTAGACGATAGCCATAAGCCTGCTAAAGCCAAAGAACCAGAAATAATTCCCATGAATGAAAGGCTTACGATCCGAGCCATCAACACCGCCCTAGAAAGCGTAAATGATAAAGTTTCTTTGATCATAACGGGTAATATTGAAAATATATCTAAAGTCGATCAAGAGATTCCAAAACTAAAAGTGACTTTACAAGATCAAAATCATGCAACCATTCGTGAATGGCTATTTGATGCGGACAAACCAATGTCAACGCCTGGTGAAATTGTCACATTCCGCACGACTTTACCCAATTCGCCGAGCGAAGCAAAGAATGTCTCCGTTGTAATTATCTCAAATTAATATGCAAATAATAATAAATTATAAAGAATTTAGCTATATTGATAACATGTTAAGAAATAATGTGGATTTAATATGGCACGAATTTTAGTAGCAGAAGATGAAATTGCCGTTCGTACTTTTATTTGTCGGGCCCTGAAACTGCGCGGACACGAAACTGTTGGCGTTGCCGATGGTGGAGCAGCGATTGTCCAATTAGAAAATGATGAATTTGATTTGTTGCTAACTGATATTATTATGCCCGTTATGGACGGAATATCACTAGCATTAAAGGTTACAGCCGAATATCCCATGCTTCCTATTCTAATGATGACCGGATTTGTTCACGAGAAACAACGAGCTCATAATATGAAAGGTTTGATTAATCATATCATTAGCAAACCATTTTCATTAGATGAAATATGCCATGCCGTTGATGAAGCTCTCGCTATAAAACACTCTGTCCATTGATCAAGAAACAGGTCCTGCATTAATTTCCTGCAATATATTCTGAAGCTCCTCGCCCCCCGCCACCGGTTTATTTAAAATTCTTTTCAAGCTGCTCATAATAGAAATAAGCTCAGATTGTGACTGTGTTACTTGATTAAGTTCGCTGATTTTCATGTTAGCTATAATTTCTTCAACCAAACTTGTTGCATTTTGTATAAGGAAATCTGATGTAAATCCTGTGAATGATATTTTTTCCCCTAACATCTTAACCGCATCGCCAATTTTCGTTTGTAATTTAATATGCTCTTGAGTTTTCTTCTCGCTGACGCTCGTTTCAAGAGTGCTTTTTAGGAAAAGATTCTCTTTCATTTGTTGGTCATATGAATTAGCCAACAAGGATTTTTGAATTAATATTAAGTTATCAATTATTTTACGCCCTTCTGTCAGGGCAAAATAACGACTTAAACCTTCTTTGCTTAAGATCAAATCATCATTATGAACAAGTCCCTTACGCATAAAGTCCGTAATAATCGCCGCATTATAAAATTTTTCCTGATCACTGAAGGCCAAAATATAACTGTAAAGTTTACGGATAGATCTAATATCAATATCCAACGAATATTGCGGTGATTGAGTTTCAATCAAGGCCGATGAATAAAGACGAAACAGCGCATCCGCGCTGCGTAATTCTTCGCGTATTTCCATCACTGATTTTTTTTGCTTAATAGCAAGAATAATATCATCAAGAGCAAAAATTAATGAATTTTCAAGTAGACTGATGTCATGACCCTCTATTTTAAGGGCAATATCCCACAGCATATCTTTTGCGATCTCAACATCATCCACCGCAGTAGGATCAACAAGACGCCAGTAAGCCGAACGCAAGGCCATATAATAAACTGGCGGCAAGCCTTCATTGTCAGACAAAAGTCCTAACGCTTTTAATTGTCGTGACACGTTATTTAAATCATAGTCATTTTTATTTAATTGATTGCGCAATGACACCAATTTTTGAGCAATGCCATTGTTAAACTCACGATGTGGCAGTGTTACATTGCTAATCACCGCAGAAGAAATCTGCCCTGCTTCATCTTCTATAGAGAGTTTTACATCAACTTTCTGACCCTCATTATAAAATTTTGTCATATCGATATAAAAAACATTTTGATATGATTTAATTTCATGAATAGATAAATCTTGCCGCCCAAACACACCGTCTGGCGCTATTGCCTCAAGAGTTGCTTTGATAATTTTATAGTCATCATCAACATCTACATTTAAAGCAAGATAGCCTTTTTCATTTTCACTATTCTCTATGGTAAAATTAACAATCCTCGGAGCTTGATCTTCTATTAAAATAATAGGCCACGAACCAATGACCTGTAATCCTTGGCGGACCTGCCATTGGTCTTGAATGGCTATTTTTGCACTGGCTTTAAAGCTTCCGTCTTCTTGTTGTTCAAATGAAAAACTTTGGCCATCTGAAAGCCCAAGCGTTGGTTTCCATTTTGTGTTTTTAACATGCACATCAAGAACACTTCCTTCATAAACCGGATTAAGGCCTTGATAATCTCCACTTTGAAGATAAATATTTTGGGACAAGTCTATGCTAATAGTATCGCGATTTAAATATAATGGGGCTGTTATGGTTGCCGTAATCTGTGGATCTGGATAATCAAAAAATTGCTGGGGCTTAAACGCAAGCTCGGCACGACGAGAAAAATCTTCGCCACTCCATAAGATTAAAACAACCGATATCAAGGCATAAGCAAACAGCCTTTTGACCATTATTAAATCAATTTTCTGTTCTTTTCTAATGATAGCTTTAATGAATAGAAAAAACCCACCTCCTATCAATAACAAATATCCTAAGGCAGCAAACCAATCTGCTCCATAGTCCCAGACACCTAATATAGAAAGATTGAAATAGATTAAAAACAGTAATAAGACAGGCATAATAGCCGTCGTTAACGTCCTTAATAACGGCGCTTTTACGAAACTTTCCGCTAAATTCCTAATGGTTTCTTGCGACAGAATAAATCCTTTATAAGTCTATAATGCTTCTATTCTGACAGCCAAGATGGAAGTTGATCAAGCCCTATAATATCTTCGTATGATGGACGTGGCCTTACAACAGCAAATTCATTTGTTTTTACAAGCACTTCTGGAATGAGGCGTCGCGTATTATATGTGGAGGCCATTACCGCGCCGTAAGCACCAACGGAACGAATCACTATTAATTGATCCTTTTTCAAAGGATTTATTATACGGCCTTTGGCAAAAGTGTCCCCCGTTTCACATACAGGGCCAACAATGTCATAGGCGACCTTGGCATCCTTATTTTCTATCACGGGATCAATAGCATGGTAAGCATCATACATGCTCGGTCGGATTAAATCATTCATCGCCGCATCAATGATGAGAAAGCTACGTTCCGCACCCTCTTTTACATAAACCACTTTTGAGACCAATATACCTGCATTACCAACAAGAAAGCGTCCCGGCTCGATAATAATCTGGCATTGCAAATGGCCGACTACTCTTTTAACCATTTTAGCATAGTCATGGGACAATATAGGATTATCATTTTCACCGTCATATGAAATACCAATGCCACCGCCTAAATCAAGACGCGTAATGTCATGTCCTTCTTCTCTTAAGGTTTCAACCAAATTACCTACCCGCGTGAAGGCTTCCTCAAAGGGGGCAAGGTCTGTTATTTGCGAGCCAATATGAAGATCTAGACCGACAAGTTTTATACCTGAAAGTTTTGCCGCTTTTGCGCAAATTTGATGAATATTCTTCCATGGAATACCAAATTTATTTTCCGATTTTCCTGTAGAAATTTTAGCATGGGTTTTAGCGTCCACATCAGGATTAACCCGAAAGGTAATATCCGCCACCTTGCCAAGGGCAGTCGCAACCTCGCTCAGTTGATATAATTCAGGTTCAGATTCCACATTAAACTGAAAAATGCCTTTCTTTAGGGCGTAAGTCATTTCAGCGACCGTTTTAGCAACACCCGAATAAACTATTTTTTGTGGTGAAATTCCCGCTTTAATGGCTCTGCGCATTTCGCCTTCTGATACCACATCCGCACCAGCCCCAAGAGAGCCTAAGGTTTTGATCACCGCCTGATTGGTATTGGCCTTCACCGCATAACATATCAGCAAGTCCAAATCACCAAAGGCGTCCTTAAACTGATTATATTGATATTCTAACGATGCACTCGAATATAGATAAAATGGTGTTCCTACTTTATCAGCGATCATAGAAACTTTTATATTTTCCACATGCATCTCGCCGTCGCGATATTCAAAAAAATTCATAACTGACCCTACTTAAATTTTATTAATATTATTTTTTTGGTTCTTCATAACCAGCGGGCGGCAATGGATCGCCGCGCTTGCCACAAGAAAGTAAACTCATTGAAAAAGATACTGTTAAAAATAAAATAATAATTTTTTGCATTTTAACCAACTCTTTTTAGGGCAACTGCCACTTGTTTAAGAACCTCTGATGGTGCTGTACCACCGTAACTTACGCGACTTGCTACAGAATTCTCAACCGACAATACATTAAAAACATCATCATTAATAAGAGATTCAATTGTTTGCATTTCTTGAAGGGTTAATCCATCAAGATCGCAACCTTTTTTTTCGGCAAGAGCCACCAGTGATCCAGTAATATGATGAGCTTTTCTAAAAGGCAGTCCAAGAACTCGTACAATCCAATCTGCAAGGTCCGTTGCTGTAATAAAACCTTTATTAGTCGATGCTAGCATCTGCTCTTTGTTAACCTTCATATCTTCAATCATACCAGTCAGTGCGGCAATGATTAGAGCATAGGTCTCCACCGCATCAAAGGTCGCTTCTTTATCTTCCTGCATATCCTTCGAAAAAGTGAGCGCCAATCCTTTCATGGTCACAAGAAGGCTGTTTAACGAGCCAATAATACGCCCCGATTTGCCGCGACATAGCTCGGCTGCATCCGGATTGCGTTTTTGCGGCATTATAGAAGACCCTGTGGTGAAGCTATCGGACATAGAAATATAATTAAATTGAGCGCAGGACCACATAACCAGCTCCTCAGCAAGCCTTGATACATGTATCGCACTGATTGATGCAGCCGCCATGAATTCTAGGGCAAAATCGCGATCCGCCACACTATCCATTGAATTATATGTGGGCCGATCAAACCCTAACGCCCGAGCCGTTTGCTGACGATCAATAGCAAAAGATGTCCCCGCAAGAGCCGCAGCGCCAAGCGGACATTCATTAAGCCGTTTTCTCGCATCGGCAAAGCGCGAACGATCTCGGGTGAACATTTCAAAATATGCCAGCATATGATGACCAAAGGTGACGGGTTGCGCACTTTGCAAATGGGTAAAGCCCGGCATTATGGTATCGGCATTTTCCTTGGCCACATTTATCAATGCTAATTGCAATCCTTTTAGCGCCTCATCGGCCTGATCACAGGCATCACGCACGTAAAGTTTAAAATCAACGGCAACTTGGTCGTTTCTTGAACGACCCGTATGAAGTCGCCCAGCGGCCTGTCCGATGATTTCGCTTAGACGATGTTCGATATTCATATGGATATCTTCTAAAGTCACATCAAAGTTAAAATCGCCTGATTCGATTTCTTTTTTAATTTGTGCAAGGCCACCGAGGATCGCTTCTCCGTCTGGCTCAGAAATTATATCTTTAGTTATCAACATCTTACAATGTTCAATTGATCCTTTGATATCTTGTCTATATAACACTTTATCAAAATCGATTGAGGCGTTAATTTTTTCCATGATATCAGATACACCGCCTTTAAAACGGCCACCCCATAAGGAATTTGCTTGTTCGCTTTGTTTATAATCAGTCATCGGTCTTTTCTTTATTTTGTTTCGTTTGAGGATAAAACATGAATAATAAGATATTATATTTTACAGCATTCATTACCCTGATCATTGCCACATTGGCATATTATAACATAGGGAATACGCCAAATAACAATGTACCACAAGGCCTTAACGCTGGCACAATGAAAAGATTTATAGTCGCCGATAAATTAATGGCGGCACCTCAGTCTGTTTTTTTAGATGAAAGAGGCAATGAAGTTACTTTTTCAGATTTTAAAGGCAAAGTAATTCTCGTTAATTTATGGGCCACTTGGTGTGCGCCTTGCATTAAAGAAATGCCCGATCTTAATGATTTGCAAAAAGCAATGGAAGGAACAAATTTTCAAATCATTCTCATTTCTGAAAACCAAGATGGCATTGAAAGTTCGATCAAGTTTCTAAAAGACAATAATATCTCCCATTTAAAAACATATATTGACCCCAAAAGAAAAATTGCCCGCGCTTTAAAAGCCAATGCCCTTCCCACCAGTGTTTTATTCGATCAAAATGGAAACGAAGTCGGCCGATTAGTGGGCCCCGCTTTGTGGAATTCCGAAGATGCAATGAACATGATAAATTACTTTTTACGGGCTGATAATACTTGACATTTTGTTATAATATAACATATATTGCCCATAGTCTTAGTAATTAAGAGTCAAAGTTAATGAAATTTCTTCTGATCGCTTCCCCACTACTAGCATTATCGTTAACGATAATGCCATCAGCCTTTGCCCAAGAAACACCACCATTACATGATCATGCTCAAGACCATGATCACGAAATGGACGAAATTTTTGTCACGGCCTCTCCCCATAAAAAAAACAGGCTTGATGTTCTTCAAGGAAGTAACATTTTAAATGCCGACGAGCTTAATAAAAATATGGCCGCAACCATTGGTGAAACTTTGTCTGGAATACCCGGTATTTCATCTACATTTTTTGGCCCTGGTGCCAGCCGCCCGATCATTCGAGGATTAGGGGGAGACCGCATTCGCGTCCTGATTAACGGTATCGGCAGCATCGATGCGGCCAGTACAAGTCCCGATCATTCCGTTGCAGGAGATCCATTGACCGCAGAACGTGTTGAAATTATGCGCGGCGCCAGTACATTATTATACGGCAGCAACGCCGTCGGTGGTGTGGTTAATATCATTGATAATCGAATTCCTACAGTCGTACCCGATATGGGTGCTTCTGGTCGTGCGCGTCTCGCTTTAGATACGGTTAGTAATGATCGATCCGGCGGCGGCACTATCAATGTGGCCGCAACCGATAATATTGTGCTCCATGTTGACGGTTATTATCGGCGAACAGGAAATTATAATATTCCCGGCTTCGTAAAAAGCCGCTATTTAAGAGCTCTGGAAGCAATCCCTTCCCAAGACCAGAAAATGAATATAGTTGAGAATTCTGATGTGGATAATAAAGGCGGCACCATTGGCATAAGCTGGATTGGTGCCAATTCAATCTTTGGTATTTCAGCGAATATAAATAACAGCAATTACGGCGTTCCAAACGGCGAAGAAGTCCCTGTACGTATTGGCCTTGATCAAAAAAGATTTGATCTAAAAGGAAACCTTGAACAAGATTTTCTGATCTTTCAAGAAAGCCGTCTGCGCTTTGGTTATGCTGATTATAAACATATTGAATTTGAAGGTTTGCAAGAAGGTACAAGTTTTAATAATTTAGGTTGGGAAGGCCGACTTGAACTTATTCAGCAAAGAATTGGTAATATTCACGGATCAGTGGGCATACAGATGCGAAACCGCGAATTTTCCGCTATTGGCGAAGAAGCCTTTGTACCCCCGACCAGTACATTTCAATGGGGCGTTTTTGTTGTTGAAGAAATCGAGATAGAACCTGTCACTGTAGAAATCGGGGCCCGATATGATCATCAGAATGCCCAAAATAAACCCTTAGGGATCGCAAAATCATTCCATAATTTCAGCTTTTCTGGTGGGGTGGCATATCATCCTAGCGATGCAGATTTAATCGGCATAAGTATTAGCCGTTCAGAACGCAGCCCAACACCAGAAGAATTATTTTCCAATGGTCCACATTTAGCGACCAATGCTTATGAACTGGGCAATTTATATTTAACCAATGAAAAAGCCATCAGTGCTGAGCTTACTTTTAAAAGGGATTTAGGCTCCTTTAGCAGCAGTGTTAATCTCTATCATACATGGTATCAAGATTTCATCTATGAACATGAAACAGGGCAGACTATGAACGGCCTTACCTTGCTCGAATTTAGAGCAAAAAACGCCAAATTTTATGGTGCAGAATTAGAAATGGACTATACCTTACTTGATGAGCAATATTATAAAATTCTACTCAGTGTCTCTGGCGATTATATCCATGCAGAATTTAAAGATGGCGCCATTATTCCACGCATGCCCGCAAAAAGCGCCAATATTGGTCTAGAATATAAAAGTGACTATTACGATGCCTCAGGCGATATTCGCTTCGTCGGTGCCATGAAAAAAACAGCCTTAGATATCCTGCCGACCGATGGTTATACATCTATTGACCTCTCCTTTACATGGCGGCCAATGGGAAAGGAACAAAACTTAGACCTGCGCCTACAAGCCCTAAACATCACCAATGTGCAAAGACGCCAACATACCTCTTTCCTTAAGGATTTAGTGGCTATGCCCGGACGAAATTTCAAACTCTCTTTAAATTACGGATTTTAAATTAGATATATTTTACATATAAAATATTTTGGGGCTGACCCAGATAACTACTCTAGTTTCTCTTTAACCCACTGTTTTAG
>ERZ890510.369-NODE-369-length-36336-cov-5.358645_pt1 | contig 36336 bp, 40 predicted proteins | sample MGYA00521265_ERZ890510 | MGnify/ENA primary metagenome ERZ890510 (study PRJEB32303, sample SAMEA104408624) | aquatic metagenome | biome: Brackish water; feature: Chemocline; material: water | place: Baltic Sea | collected 2014-10-26T21:54:00 | depth 110 m ... | reverse complement strand
CTCGCGCACAATCACGAGCGAAGACCGGCGGCGGCGAATTTCACAACCGCTTAGCGTCGCGGCACGTCCTGGCGCGAGGTCCAATAGTCGCGTTCCAAGGCGTTGGACTGCTGCGGGCCTCGGCAGGTACGGACGCCCACCGACCCATGCGACGACGTGGGCCAATGCGGCGGCTGTTGTCTCATGGTCCAAGACCGCGAGGTCCACCTCGCAGAACCCGAACGGGTGCAGGTGCACGGCGCGCGCGAGCGCTGCGCGAACGCGCTGCTCATTGCCTTGGCGAACGACGCCTGCCCGCCGGGTTCGATTCGGCAGCGCGTTCGCGGCGCTCGGCGCGCCCGATTGCCGAAGCCGCGCACGCTCAAATCGAAGATCCTCGTTACTCGGGTCTTCGATCCATGGGACCCCGGCCGTCACGAGCGCCGCCCGCAGATCGTCACCTGCAATCGTTAGCAGCGGACGCAGCAGTCGGCAGTGCTGCCACTCGACAACAGCCGACATTCCAGCGAGGCCATCAGCACCGCTTTGTCGCGCCGCGCGCATCGTCACGGTTTCGGCCTGGTCGTCGGCGTGGTGGCCGGCGAGCAAATGGAGCACGCTGCTGTGGTGACACCAGTCGGATAGCAGCTGATAGCGCGCCGCACGCGCCGCAGCCTGAATGCCAGTAGTTGGTTTGGGGTCACGCCATTCGAGGATTCGGGCGGATAGGCCTAGGCCTGCGAGGCGGCGCCGGACCAGTTGTGCCTCTTCGTTCGATTCGGCGCGCAAACCGTGATCGACGATCAAGCCGGTTGCGGTGCCGCTGCGTTCTTTGGCCCAGTCACTAGCGAGGATCGCCAGTGCCGTACTATCGGCGCCGCCCGAGATGGCGACGGCGAGGTGCGGGCCATTCTCGTAGGGGGCGAATGCGCCCATCGCCGCGTCAAATCGTTCGCGCAGGTCGCTCCATACATCGGTGCTGGCAAGCCGAGCCGCCATTGGCGCCGGCCCTAAGGGCAGCCGAGCTTTTCTTTTTGTTGAGTCGACTGTTGGAGCAGGCGCGGATCGGCTGCGGGGAAACGGGTATCTAGTTCTTTCAATGACGCGCAGGCGTCATCTTTGTTATCCAACGCCGCCAGCGACATGCCAAGCTTGAGAAGATTGTCAGGCGCCTTTGACCCTTCGGGGTAGCGTGTGTAGCCCTCGATAAAGGCCGCAGCCGCCTCAGCGTAGTTCTTTCGCACGTAGTAGCTCTCGCCGAGCCAGTATTGCGCGTTTGCGGCAAGCGGGTGCGCGGCGTTGTTGGCGAGAAACGCCTTGAATGCCTGTTCGGCCGTGTCGTATTCCGCGGACGTCATCAAGAGCGACAACGCGTGCTCGTACTGTTGGGCTGGGGTGCCGTCGGGCAGCGACTGCGCGGGCACAACGGCGGCCTGCTGTTGGGGCTCGGTCCGGGGCGCTTCAGCGACCCTCGCGACCCCGCGCTCGCCGGGCAACGACGCCGCGGATTGATTCTGCGCGCCGGGATCGACGGCCCGTTCGAGCGCAGTGAGCCGAAAATCAACATCGGCTACCAACTTGTCGACCCGGGATCGCATCAGGTCGACCGCATGCACCGCATTTTCGATCGCCCCCGTCAGGCCGCGCAGTTCCGCCTCAATGTCGGCCATACGTTGCTCGTTGGAGACAAGCCGTTGGCTCAATACTTCAGGCGCAATGCCGGTTACCGGCGCCAGCTGCTGCTCCCCGCCGGTACGCGCCGGGGGTGCTTCGCCGCGATAGACCGCGCGCTGCAGATCCTGGAGTGTTCGTTCAATATCGTTGAGGCGCTGGGCAATTGCGGTATCGCGGCCCTGCTGGGCCTGCGCGCCTGTAACCGGCAAAACCGCTAGGGCCGCCAATCCGACAAACAGCAGCGCCCGTGCTGCTAGTCCATACATCGTAATGTCCCTAATACCTGAGGTGGCCATCCAACAGGACAATTATGGCAGAAGTAGGTGCCAGGCCAGAATCGAAAGCGCCCGCCGGTGTTACCAGGCGGGCGCTTCGATCTAGAAAAAATTAACCGACTAGTTGACGCCGGTCACGCCTCGGCGGTTCTGACCCCAGGCGGCTTCGTTTGAACCCAGTGCGACAGGGCGTTCCTTGCCGTAGCTAATGGTACTGACGCGGCGCGGATCAATGCCTTGCGAAACGAGGAAATCCTTCACCGAGTTAGCGCGGCGTTCGCCCAGCGCCAAGTTGTACTCGCGTGTTCCCCGTTCGTCAGCGTGACCTTCGATGGTCACGTTCAGGTTGGGAAACCGTTTCAGCCACGCCGCCTGACGTTCCAGCGTCGTACGGCTGGATGCCCGAAGGTCAAACTTGTCAAAATCGAAAAAGACTCGATCGCCAACGTTCGCGACCAGATCTTGAGCACTGCCTGGGGTGATTGCGGGTGCCTGCCGGGCTGCTTGCTCTGATTGCTCGACCGGAGCCGCTGCCGCTGCTTGGGCGCCACCACCGGCACCGCTAGTCGCGGCCTCTTCTTCACCGGCGGTTGCACATGCGGCAACGACAAAAAGTGCGGCAATCATCGTAGTAAACTTCAAGCGCATCGATATCTCCGTAATGACTTGTCTCGGCACCTCAATAACCTGGGCCGAGCACCGGCATCATAGCGGCACCGATTAACCGGGTTAACCGGGTTAACCGGCAATAGGCATCCGCCAAAGGTAAGTCCCTAACGCGTTGCGGAAAAATAGGGCGGGCACAACCGAATGTCCAGGGGCGGCGGTACTTTTTTCCTGGCGCCCCAGGAGTTTAGAGGGGGTTTTCTAACGACTTTCTGAAAACAGGGGCGACCAGGCCGGGTCTGATCCGTCGAGCGGTGTGACCACGCGGCGCTGGTTAAAGCCCGTCAAATCGACGGACCACAGCGAAACTTCGCCGCCGGAACCGTCATCGCTCCTCGGCTGCTGGCGAAAAAACATGATCACCCGACCGTTCGGGGCCCATGTCGGCGCCTCGTCAAGGAAGCTTTCGGTCAGCAAGCGCTCGCCTGATCCGTCGGGGCGCATGATGCCGATGTGAAAACGGCCCTGGCGAAACTTGGTGAACGCAATTAAGTCACCGCGCGGCGACCAGACCGGGGTGGCGTAGCGCCCATCACCAAAACTGATCCGTTTTGGATCACTGCCGTCGGCGTTCATCACGTAGATCTGCTGCGTCCCGCTGCGGTCGGAGTTGAATGTGATGCGAGTCCCGTCTGGCGCGAATGATGGCGAGGTGTCGATCGCCGGGTTACGCGTCAGTTGTTCGACCCGCCGGGTCCGGATGTCCATCGTGTAGATATCGGAATTGCCGTCGGCAGCGAGTGTCATGATCACCCTATTGCCATCAGGTGAAAACCTTGGCGCGAAGGTCATGCCGGGAAAGTCGCCAAGAATTTCCTGCTGACCGGTGTCGATATTGTAGATGTAGACCCGCGGTCGATCACCGAAGTAGCTGAGGTAGGTGATTTCCTGCCGGGTCGGCGAAAAGCGCGGCGTCAACACCAGATCTTTTCCGTCGGTCAAGAACCGATGGCCAGAGCCATCCTGGTCCATGAGGGCAAGACGCTTGATCCGTCGGTCGGCGGCCCCGGTTTCAGAGATATAGACGATGCGCGTGTCGAAATAGCCGTCCTCTCCAGTGAGCCGTTTGTAAATCGCGTCGGAGATGAGATGGGAGATTCGTCGCCAGTTTTCGATGTTCGCGGCGTAAACGAGGCCGGTCATCTGCTGTTCGGCGAAGGTGTCCCAGAGGCGGAATTCGACTCGCAATCGGCCGTCCGATTCGCGGCTCGCGGCGCCGGTGACGAGCGCCTGCGCATTGATGAGCCGCCAGTCGCCAAAACGGGGGCGCAACGTGATGCCGATCGGATCTTCGATGAACGCCGACCTTTCGATCGCGCGAAATAGTCCAGATCGCTCGAGGTTGGCGGCGACCACCCCGGCGATGTCACGACCGACTTGCACGGTATCAGGGGTCGCGCCCGTCAGGTCGCCGATCGCAATGGGCAACGGATCAACGTTGCCGCGCGTGATATCGATCTGGAGCTGTGCCGCAGCGGGCCGCGCCGTAAACGCCATTTGCGCGACGACAATCGCCGTCAGAAAAATGCTTAGAACAGTGGTGGGCAAGCGCCTCACGATGGTCATTTGACTTCCTTCGCTTCCTAACCGCCGAGCATATCTCTCGGGTTGAACGTCAACGTAATTTCCTGCCACCGGTCATACTTGGCGGTGGGCAGATTCTTGAGCGGTGTGCATAGTAGTACGGCACGGCGGGCGCTTTCGGCGGCCGCCCGATAGAACCCGTCACCCATGCGCTCGCGATCGAGTATCACCGGCGGCGCCTTTAGAGATCCGTCCGGCTTGAGGCTGAATTGAATTCGAATTACCAAGTCCCGGGCATCGCGCGAACCGGCGGGCACGTTCCAACATTGTTCGATCTGGAAGCGAATCGCGTCGACTTCGCTGATCGTCAGTCGATTGCCGACGGCCGCCTGACGCACCGGCGATTGCTGCACCGGCGGCGGCTGAAGGAATTTCTTTGGCGCTTCCTCTGAGTCGGCTTCCGGTGTCGTTTCCTTGCGCGACTTGTCGATGAGGACGGAAATGCGTCCGGCATCGAACGTGGCGGCCTTTGACGGCGGGGTCGGCTTGGTCCGCGGACGCACGTCGGTGCGCGGCGGCACCGGTTTCGGGGTCGGCGGATCGGGGATGATCCGTGTTTCGGGCGGCGGCGGTGGCGGCGGTTCGACAGCCTCGGGCTTGGGTTCGGGTTTGGGCGGGGGCGGCAGCGCGGCAACCTTTTCAGGCGGCGCCGGCGGCGTCGGCTCCGCCACGGGCGCTGGTGGTGGCGGCGGGGGTGGCGCCAGGGCGGCCTTTACGGGCTCCGGCTTTGGCGGCTCATCTTCCGGATCTGGTTCTTCCTTCTTGACGACCTGGGGAGCTGCGCGGGTTTCTTCATCGATCGCAACAAGCTCCACGATGATCGGTGTGTCCTCACGGAGCACATCGCGAAACAGCACCGGCACACCTGTCCAGGCCGCGGCCGCAAGCGCGAAATGGAAGGCAACGGATATAGTGATCGCCGCGCGCATGATTGCCCTAGTTTGCCCGCGGTCGTTCAGTGATCAGCGCGACCCGCCGGAAGCCGGCGCTGTTGAGCGTACCCATCACCTCCATGACCCGCCCGTAGTCGATCGACTTGTCGCCGCGCACGAAAATACGCGCATCGGGATTGTTCTGGGTAATCGCCTCGAGTCGCGGAATGAGAGTCTCCATGCTGACCTCGGAATCTTGGATGTAGACCCGCCCGGCGGCATCGATACTCACGGCCAGGGGTTCATCTTGACCCGGAATTGGCGCGGCGGCGGTGTCCGGTAGTTCGACCGAGACACCCACGGTCAAGAGCGGTGCCGTCACCATGAACACGACCAACAGCACGAGCATAACGTCGACGAACGGCGTCACGTTGATCTCTGACATTGGCCGATGGCCGCGACCGTCGCGTTTCGTCCGCGCCATGAGGAAGGCAGCCATTAGGTTGCCCGCTCATCGAGCTGGCGCGAAAGAATGGCCGAGAATTCGCCGGCGAAGCCCTCTAAGCGCCCGGCAAATCGATTGAGATCGTTCGAAAACTTGTTGTAGGCGACCACCGCAGGAATCGCGGCGACGAGCCCAAACGCCGTTGCAAAGAGCGCCTCGGCGATACCCGGCGCGACGACCGCAAGACTGGTATTTTTGCTGAGCGCGATGGACTGGAAGCTATTCATGATGCCCCACACGGTGCCGAACAAGCCGATGAACGGCGCCGTCGAGCCAACGGTGGCGAGGAAACCGAGATAGCGTTCAAGGCGGTCCAGCTCGCGGGCAATCGTCAGCCGCATCACCTGACCAATGCGTTCTTGGACACCGGTCGTTAGTTTGTCACTAGCGACCAGTCCGTGGGCACCTGAGCGCCGCCACTCCCGCATCGCCGAGGCGAAGAGAATCGCCATTGGATGGTCGGCCTTGGTTCCGATCCGGTCGTAAAGATCTTCAAGCGACCCACCGGACCAGAACACTTCTTCGAACTCACTGGCCTTCCCGGAGACTCGACGAATATTGCGTATCTTGTCGAAGATAATCGCCCAGCACCAAACCGACGCGCCGAGCAGCAGAATGAGCACGAGTTTGACGATAATATCGGCGCGCAAGACGAGCGACAGGATTGACAAATCCCCTGAGATCGATCCCGCGATTGCAGCCGCTTCAACTGCTTGTTCCATAATCTTCCTTTGTTAAAACGCAGATACCGGTTGGGCGATTCGTCCGAACGCCGCGCTAATATGCGATGGCAGGCTTTGAACGCGCCCCTCGCCGTCCATGCAAGCAATGCGCAGATCGGTCGACACCAGCAAATCATCGTCCCGATGCACGTCCTGTAATACGTCGAGCACCGGCCCACGGATGCGTTGAATGCGGGTTCGGACATCCAAACCGTCGTCCAGACGGGCCGGCTTGCGGTATTTCACAGCGCAGCTGCGCACAATAAATGACAGGGCGTCGTGGGACGCCATGTGCGAGTGCGTCACGCCTAGCAGGCGCATCATGTCGGTTCGCGCCCGTTCAATAAACTTTGGATAGTTGGCGTAGTAAACGATGCCGGCCGCGTCCGTATCTTCGTAGTACACACGGATCGGCAGATGGTGAATTCCAGCGCTATCGATGCATCCCGAAGTGGGTTCAATGGCGGTCACGTCAACCATTGTCCTCACCGTCGGCGACCGGCATTTCTAGTTGGCGGGATGCGACAGACGGTGTCGCCAATCCAAGATGAGCGAAGGCAGCAGCGGTAAGCTGACGGCCGCGCGGTGTCCGCTGCAAGAGTCCTTCTTGGATTAAGAACGGCTCGATGATTTCTTCCAGGGCATCGCGCGGCTCGGACAGTGCCGCAGCCATGGTTTCGACACCGACCGGGCCGCCGCCGAAAGACTCCGCGATACAGGACAGGTAGCGTCTATCCATCGCATCCAGACCGCGTTCATCGACCTCCAGCCGGCTTAACGCTTCGGACGCAATGGTGCGATCGATCTGAGTGTGCCCCGCAACCGCTGCAAAATCGCGCACCCGGCGCAACAGGCGGCCGGCGATGCGCGGTGTGCCACGCGACCGGCGGGCAATCTCCAACGACCCTTCATCGGTCAGGGGCACCTTAAGGATTCGCGCGCCGCGGCTGACGATCAAAATCAGATCGTCGGTATCGTAGAAATTCAACCGCAAGGGAATGCCAAAGCGCTCGCGCAGCGGCGTCGTCAGTAAACCCGAACGCGTTGTCGCACCCACGAGGGTGAATGGCGGCAGGTCGATGCGAACGGAACGCGCAGCGGGCCCTTCGCCAATGATAAGATCGAGATGAAAATCTTCCATCGCCGGGTAGAGAATCTCTTCGACCGCGGGGCTCAACCGGTGAATCTCGTCGATGAACAAGACGTCGTGGGGTTGCAGGTTTGTCAGCAACGCGGCGAGGTCGCCGGAGCGCGCAATCACCGGTCCCGCCGTCGCCCGGAAACTGACGCCGAGTTCGCGCGCGACGATCTGGGCGAGCGTGGTCTTGCCGAGACCGGGCGGACCGACAAGCAAGACATGGTCTAGCGCTTCGCCGCGCGACCGAGCCGCTTCAACAAACACACGAAGGTTGGTGCAGACCTGGCGTTGGCCGACAAAATCGTCCAACGACACCGGCCGAATGCCGGGCCCCAGGACGTCGTCTTCGTCGCCGTCCGGCGCGACCAATCTGTCTTGGGCAGTGTCGCTCACGCTACCTTCCCGGCCTGAGCAAGTTCGCGCAGCGCACTACGGATGAGGGCCTCGACCTGAAGGTCGCCGTCTTCACCTCTGGCGACCGCAGCGACGGCGGTAAACGCCTCGACCCGGCGATAACCTAGATTCACGAGCGCCGATACGGCATCGGCCGCCGCATCGCTCATCAAGCCCCGCGCCGTGCGGGTTTGGTCGGCATCATGCGGAGCGCCGGCTGTCAGCACTTCGATCAGGGACGGCACCTTGTCCTTGAGCTCGGTGACGATGCGCTGCCCGACCTTTGCGCCAACGCCCGGCGCCTGAGTGATCACTGCCTTGTCCTGTGCAGCAATCGCTTCGGCCAACTGTGCGGGCCCGAGCACCGACAAGATGCCGATCGCTACCCGGGCGCCAACGCCCTGCACGGTCTGCAAAAGGCGGAACCATTCCCGCTCAAGCGAATCCGAAAACCCGTAGAGATGGATGTGATCCTCGCGCACGTGGGTATCGATCAGCAGCGTGGCCGCCCCGCCAGGCGGCGGTAAATCGCTCAACGTCCGCGCCGGGCAAAAGATCAAGTAACCGACGCCATTGACGTCGAGCACAACGCGGTCTGGGCCAACTGAGTCAACAACCCCTTTGAGTTTGGCAATCACTGCGCGCCCGCCACGGCCTGTTGCCACGAGAGATTCTTTGTCGGGAGATGGTGCCCGTGGCAGATCGCGACCGCCAACGCATCTGCCGAATCGCTACTGTCGATGCTCACCCCCGGCAATAGGTGTGAGACCATCATTTGAATTTGATTCTTGTCGGCGTGGCCAGCGCCCACGACGGTCTTCTTGACCAGATTGGCCGCGTATTCGCCGACCGGAATGCCCATCGTCGCCGGCGCAAGCATGGCAACGCCCCGAGCCTGCCCGAGTTTGAGCGTGCTATTGGGGTTCTTGTTGACGAATGTTTCTTCGATTGCCGCCGAATCGGGCGCGTGCCGCTCGACGACATCAACGACACCACGGAAAATCTCGCAGAGCCGCTCGGCCAGCGTCGTCTTCAACTGGGTCCGGATCGTGCCGTTTGCAATGTGGCGCAGGCGGCCCTCGTCGAGAGAGATGACGCCCCAGCCGGTTGCGCGCAATCCAGGATCCAGTCCGAGCAATATCATGCGCGCGCCACCTAACCGCCGAGGCTTTCCAAGACGGCGTCGCTCACTTCGTAGTTGGCCGATACGCTTTGGACATCGTCGCTGTCGTCGAGCGCTTCGATCAATTTGAACAACGCGATTGCCTTGTCCTCATCGACCGGCACGGTGTTGGTCGGTCGCCATGTCAATTCTGCGGATTGTGGGTCGCCCAACTTGGCTTGGAGCGCTTCGCGAACGTCATAGAACGATTCCGGCGCACAAAGAAATTCGTGGGCGGCATTATCGGATTCGACTTCGTCGGCGCCGACGTCGATGGCGGTCTCAAGCACCTCGTCCCCCGCCGCAACATCGGCGGGATAGGAAATCAAACCGACACGGTTAAACTGAAACGACACTGAATTCGTTTCACCGAGCGATCCGCCGCTTTTGGTAAAGGCGCTGCGTATATCGCTCGCTGTTCGATTGCGATTGTCTGTCAGCGCCTCGACGATGACGGCGACACCGCCCGGGCCGTAGCCCTCGTAACGGACTTCCTCAAAGTTCTCACCGTCGGTTTCCCCTGCACCACGCTTGATGGCACGGTCCATCGTGTCTTTAGGCAGGTTTGCCGCCTTTGCCGCGGCAATCGCGCCGCGTAGGCGTGGGTTTGCCGCAGGGTCCGGCTGGCCCGACCGTGTCGCCACGGTGAGTTCGCGAATGAGTTTTCCGAAAACCTTGGCGCGCTTCGCGTCCTGCGCGCCTTTGCGGAACATGATGTTCTTGAATTGGGAATGACCGGCCATGCTCGGTTGTGCCACTCTAATACTGGTAAGGCGATACCCGGTTTATACCAGATATTGTGGGAGAAGCAGCCTGGGACGCGCACCCCGTCGCTGACTTACCGGTGTTTTATGGCGATATTGGGGCGGGTTCTAGGAAACCGGCCATGCCGGCGCGAGACGCCCGCCCTGGCGTACTGGCGCCACTGTCGTCGCGAGACCTGTCGTATCATCGGTCTCGACAAAAACGCCGCATAACGTTGCCTCACCCAGTGCCGGCGTCATCCGTGCCCGGATGACGCGCCCGGCGAACCGGTCGAGCGGTACACCCTTGTCCATACCGATGACCGAGTCGTAGTCGCCGCACATTCCAGCGTCGGTCTGATAGGCGGTGCCCCCGTTTAAGATCATCGAATCTGCCGTGGGCACCTGTTGGTGGGAGCCGAACACCGCACTGACCCGGCCGTCAAGGAAATGTCCCATCGCCATTTTTTCGCTGGTCGCCTCGGCGTGAAAGTCGACCAGAATGAAATTCACCGTGGCACCCAGTCGCACGTTGCCCAGAGCCTTATCGACCGCGCGAAACGGACTGTCGTTGGGCTCCATGAACACTTGCCCTTGCAGGTTGATCACCATCACTTTGCGCCCTGCGAGATTATAGATTTGGGCACCGCGCCCCGGCGCATCGGGCGCAATATTGAGCGGCCGCATCAGGCGCGTATCGCCATCGATGTAGCCAATGACCTGCTGCTGGTCCCAGCTGTGATTGCCGCCCGTGACAATGTCGACGCCCGCGCCGTAGAAGGCCTGACAGATTTCCTCGGTAATGCCGAAACCGCCGGCGGCGTTTTCGCCGTTCACCACCACCATGTCGAGGCCAAGGCTCTCGCGCAGGCTCGGGACCTTTTCGATCACGGCGTCGCGGCCGGCACGCCCAACCACGTCTCCCAAGAACAGGCATTTCATCCTAGAACCATTCCACACCTTCTTCGGTCACGACCGCGTCCAAGCGCTGGTCGGTCGGCAACACCGGCAGTTCGGCGATACGTTGAGCCGCAAACCCGACCCCAACCGCAAGGATTGACGACTGGGCCCGGAGTTCTGCAAGGGTTCGATCGTAAAAGCCCATGCCCGAACCCAGCCGGTGACCCGTCCCATCAAATAGCAAGAGCGGCACAACGACCAGCGTCGGTCGCAGCACCGGTGCGGCGTCGTGTGGCGCCGGTATGCCGTAGGGGCCCGGAACCAGTCGATCCGCTTCGCGCCACGATCTGAACGCCAATGCCTGGTCCGCTTTCACCACACAGGGCAGTGCCACCGCCAGACCCTCGGCCATGAGGCCGCGTAGTATTGGGCGATCATCGATTTCTGTCCCGACCGGCCAATAGCCCGATGCCGTCCGATGCGCGCGGAATGGAATTCCTGACAGAAAGGCCGCAGCAAGCCGTTCGGCAGCATCGTTCTGCGCCGCCACAGCCGCCGCTCGGCGAAGCCGCGCCTCTTGACGCAACGCGTCGCGGTCATTCATGACAAAAGAAGAATGGGGCGAGACCGCTATGGCCGTCCGGAACATTCGTTCCTCTGTGGCCTGCCGAGGCAGGTGGGCGCCGCAATACCGGGACCACGGTCCCGACAGAGGCAGCTCCCGGAGAAAACGGTATTGGCCCCAGGGAGACGTGGCCGAACGAACCAAGCAGTACTCGCCCGCTTGATATAATTACCCGCTCTCCAGCCGTGCGGCAATGTTCTCGATGCGGCTGGCCAGGGTGGCAAAGGTCGCCTCAGCGTCGCCGGCACGCTCTTCTTGGCCGTCTTCGAGCGTTCGTTTCATGGAATCGACCGATTCCAGCGCCTCAGAAAGCTCATCGGCAACCAACAATGAGGCCATCAAGATCAGACGCGCATCGCCGACCTGCCCCATCGTTTTGGCCAATTCCGCCACCCGCTTGTCAATATAACGAGCAAGATCGACGAGGTGATCCTCTTGGCCATCGTCGCACGCGACCTGATAGGTCCGTCCGTTGACGACCACATCAACAACAGCCATCGGACTCTAGGTATCCAGCACCGCCCGCAGGCGGTCGATGGTGGCGTCCAATCGGTCGGTTACCTGATCAACTACTTTTTCAAGCGCCTGGTAGTCGTCCTGCAGGCCCTGCAGTTGCGCCGTGACGCTGGTGTGTTCTGTGCGCAACGCGGACAAATCTTCGGTCAATTTGCCGCGTTCCTTTTCTAACTCGGAACTCTTGGGACCATCGGTCACGCCGCCAATGGCGGTCTCGAGCCGGGCAACGGCTTCTTCTAACCGGGTCTTTGCAGACTCGCGCTCAGCCATCTCGGCGTACCTGCTTTCTCGGCAAAGGTCTCTTTGCGTGTCTTTTCGGGCGCTTCGAGCGCGCTTTTCACAGATCAGGATAGGCGGCGCGGTGCGCGGGCGTCAACAATGGCGAGACACGCGCGAGACTGGTTGCGACGGGCCAATCATGCCGGTTGACGCCAATGGTCGCGCCCTTCATCTTGCGCCTCGCCTGCAACGCTAGCCGGGCGGCCCCGTGACCGACAAAAACAATCTCCCTTCTTCCTCAGAGAGCGTACCAACGTCCTCAGGAATCTCGATGCGCGACATGGCAAACGCCATTCGCGCCTTGGCTATGGACGCCGTCGAGCAGGCCAATAGTGGTCATCCTGGCATGCCGATGGGCATGGCCGATGTCGCGACGGTCCTCTTTTCCAAGTTCCTCAAGTTTGACCCGGATTGGCCGGATTGGCCGGATCGCGATCGTTTCGTGCTTTCGGCAGGTCACGGCTCGATGCTGCTGTACAGCCTGCTTTTCCTGACCGGCTACCCCGACATGACGCTGGACCAGCTAAGGCGATTTCGCCAGCTCGGCAGCCGCACCCCAGGGCATCCAGAATATGGCGCCACGCCAGGGATCGAAACAACGACTGGCCCGTTGGGTCAGGGACTGGCGACGGCGGTCGGCATGGCGCTCGCCGAACGGATGCTGCATGCGCGGTTCGGCACCGAAATCGTCGACCATCGCACGTGGGTGATCGCGGGCGACGGCTGCCTTATGGAGGGGATCAGCCACGAAGCCATCTCAATGGCCGGCCACTTTCGCCTGGGTGGCCTGATCGTTTTGTTCGACGACAACAGCATTTCGATCGATGGGCCGACCAACCTTTCGGTGGACGACGACCAACTTGCGCGGTTCGCCGCGTCGGGCTGGCATATCGAACGCGCCGACGGGCACGACCCCGATGACCTTGCGCGGGCGATGGAGGCGGCCACCCAAGACCCGAGACCGTCGCTGATTGCATGCAAGACCGTCATCGGATTCGGTGCGCCCAAGAAACAAGGCACTGCCGCAACGCATGGTTCGCCCTTGGGCGCCGAGGAAATTGCCGCCGCCCGCGTCGAGCTTGACTGGCCCCATCCGCCGTTTGAAATTCCTGCTGGCATCTTGGACAGTTGGCGCGCGGTCGCCGGACGCGGTCGCGGGCAGTCACGAGCCTGGCACCAGCGGCTCCGCAGCCTCGACAAAAGCGACCAAAAACTTTGGCATGCCGCGTTGGCTGGCGACACCACGCCAGTCGGTGACGCGATCCTCGCTTTTAAGGCCAGATTAGCGAGCGAGCGGCCGACCTGGGCGACGCGGAAGTCTTCGCAAGAAGCCCTTGAAGTGATCAACGCCGTTTTAGCCACGACGATTGGCGGATCGGCCGACCTGACAGGATCCAACAACACCAAGACCAAAAACATGGCCGTCGTGACGCCGGACGACTTCCGCGGTCGCTACCTCCATTATGGCGTGCGCGAACATGGCATGGCGGCCGCCATGAATGGCCTGGCGCTGCACGGCGGGTTCATTCCCTACGGCGGCACGTTTCTAGTGTTCACGGATTACCTGCGGCCTGCCTTACGCCTGTCGGCGTTGATGAAGCAGCGGGTCATTTATGTGATGACGCATGACTCGATTGGGCTCGGCGAAGATGGGCCGACCCATCAGCCGGTCGAACAGTTGGCGAGCGTCCGCGCGATGCCCAATGTGTTGACGCTACGGCCTGCCGACGCCATCGAAACCGCCGAATGTTGGGAAATTGCGATCGACCGTGACGATGGGCCGTCGGTGATCGCGCTGTCTCGCCAAGGCCTGCCAGCTGTACGACTGGATCATGTCGAGGAAAATTTATGCCGCCGCGGCGCCTATGAAATCGCGCCTGCGAACGGAGACGCAGTGGCGACATTGTTTGCAACAGGTTCTGAAGTCGCGGTGGCATTGGCCGCGCGCGACATTCTGGCTAAAGCCGGCTTCCCGAGCCGTGTGATCTCGGTACCGTCTTGGGAGCTCTTCCAACAGCAGCCGGCGGACTACCGCGCCGACATCCTTGGGCGCGGCACGGTGCGGGTCGCGGTGGAAGCCGGCGTCCGGATGGGCTGGGACGCGTTTATCGGCGAAGACGGTATCTTTGTCGGCATGACGTCGTTTGGCGAATCCGCACCGGTTGATGACTTGTATGAACATTTCGGGATCACCGCCGACGCTATCGCCCGGCGTGTGACCACTCGATTGGCCGAGAGTACGTAGGAGGAAGGTTGAGATGCCGACACGCGTCGCGATTAATGGATTTGGACGGATCGGGCGGCTCGTGCTGCGCGCCATTCATGACTCAAAACGAAAAGATCTTAAGGTCGTCGCGATTAACGACCTCGGTCCTGTCGATGCGAACGCGCATCTCCTGCGTTACGATTCTGTGCACGGCCCCTTTCAGGGCACCGTCAAGACCTCGAAGAACGGCCTGGACATCGGCGGCGGCAAGATTGCGGTATTTGCGGAACGTGATCCAACGGCGCTGCCCTGGGGCAAGCTGAACGTCGATCTGGTTTTGGAATGCACCGGGATTTTCACCAAACGCGAACAGGCCGAGGCGCACATCGAGGCAGGCGCCCGCCGGGTTCTGATTTCCGCACCCGCGACGGGCGCGGATCTCACGGTGGTCTACGGCGTCAATCACGACAAGCTGCGCAAAGGGATGACTATCATCTCCAATGCGTCGTGCACGACGAACTGCCTCGCCCCGATCGCAAAAGTCCTCAACGATGCGGTGGGCATTGATCAGGGTTACATGACCACCGTGCATGCCTACACCGGCGATCAGCCGGTACACGATACGCTGCACAAGGATTTACGACGGGCGCGCGCCGCGAACCTTTCGATGATCCCGACCTCGACAGGCGCAGCGCGCGCGGTCGGGATGGTGCTCCCTGAGCTCGACGGCCGGTTGGACGGAACGTCCATTCGGGTGCCGACCGCAAACGTCTCGATGATCGACTTTCACTTCACTACAAAACGAAAGACCAGCATCGAGGAAATCCACGCCGCAATCAGCAAAGCCGCAAATGGCAAGATGAAAGGCGTGCTCGCCACCAATAGCGAGCCGTTGGTATCAATCGACTTCAACCACAATCCGGCAAGTGCAACCTTCGATATGACGCAGACGCAAGTCATGGGCGGCAAGTTGTGTCGGGTTCTGTCGTGGTATGACAACGAGTGGGGCTTTTCCAACCGCATGGCCGACACCGCATCGGCGATCGGCAAGTTGGGATAGAAAGAGGCATTGTCCACGACTTTCACCTTCCATTCTCGCGGCCACGTTGTTGCCGCTTTGGCCGCGGCAGCGGAAACCGGGGCGTCCGTAATCCTGGTGACGCCGCCTAACGGCGCGACCAGCGCCGGACCCGAGATTTTTCTTGAAATGGTGCGCGCCGCTCGCGAGGAAGTACCGCAGGGTCTTTCGCGTGTGGTGGTCGATTGCGGTGCGGACGCGGGGACCGCGATGCGGGCGCTGCGCTGTGGATGGCGTGACCTCCTTTTTACCGGTAGTCCGGCGACCAGTCGCAAGATCGAGGAGATGACCAACGCGTTGGACGGTAGGTTCGAAAATGATCGGCGCGTGACCTATGATTTACAGACGGCCAATGACCCTGCTTGGTTCTGCCGCCGCGCACTTTCCACCGAAGCACGCGCGTGATGAGCGAATGCGACAATAAACGGAGCGAAACATGACCAGTTCAAACCTCGATGCTATTGCCCGCAAAATGGTCGCCGCCGGGAAAGGTATCCTGGCCGCCGACGAGAGCACCGGAACAATCGGCAAACGACTGGACGGCATCGGCGTTAGCAACAGCGAAGACAACCGTCGCGCTTACCGTGAGCTGTTGTTCACCACGGCCGGCGCTGGCGACTTCATCAGTGGCGTCATCCTGTACGACGAGACAATTCGCCAGAGCGCCAGCGACGGAACCCCGTTCACCAAAGTTCTAGAGAGCCAGGGCACGCTTCCTGGGATCAAGGTTGACCAAAGCGTTTTCCCGCTTGCCGGGGCGACTGATTACCCGATCACCGAGGGTCTGGACGGTTTACGCGGCCGCTGTGAGGAATACGCGAAACTCGGCGCGCGCTTCACCAAATGGCGGGCAGTGATCAAAATTGTCGGTGGGTACACGCCAGATCTTGCCATCGAAGCCAACGCCCATGCACTGGCGCGCTATGCCGCGATCGCGCAAGAAGCCGGCCTTGTCCCCATCGTTGAGCCCGAAGTCCTGATGGACGGCGACCATACGATTGAAGTCTGCCAAGACGTCACGGAACGCACGCTCGCGCAGGTTTACGAACAGTTGTTCCGCCACAATGTCCGCTTAGAGGGCACGGTGCTGAAGCCAAATATGGTGGTGGCGGGCAATACGTGTCCGCAACAACCCGGGATTGACGAGGTCACGGACCGCACGCTTGAAGCATTGCGCCGCCACGTCCCGGGGGCCGTCCCCGGCATCGCGTTTTTGTCTGGCGGACAATCCGAAGCCGAGGCGACGGCGCATCTTAACGCGATGAACGCGAAGGGGCCCAACCCTTGGGAGCTCACTTTCAGCTACGGGCGCGCGTTGCAACAGTCCGCGCTGCAAGCTTGGAAGGGATCGGCCGCGAACGTTGCGGCTGCGCAGTGCGCGTTCAAACACCGGGCGCGTATGAACAGTTTGGCGCGCACCGGCGCCTACACAGCACAACACGAGCGCGAGCTTGCCGCCTAATACCAAGGACGGATCACGGGCCAAGTCCGCGGCGCGCTGCCGGCTCTATCTTATTAGCCCACCTGAAATCGGGCCGGGCTTTCTCGATCAAGCCGCGGCCGCCCTTGCGGCAGGTGACGTCGCGTGTTTGCAACTCCGCCTTAAAGACGCCAGCGACGACGAAATCCTTCGGGTGGGCGCGCAGCTATTGGCGATCACGCAACCCGCCGATGTTGCGTTGCTGATCAACGATCGCCCCGACCTCGCCGCGCAGATCGGCGCCGACGGCACACATATCGGGCAGTCCGATGCCAGCTATCAGGATGCACGCGACCGTGTTGGTGCCGACGCAATCGTTGGCATGACCTGTCACAACTCTCGTCATTTCGCGATGGAAGCGGCTGAGCGCGGCGCAGACTATGTCGCGTTCGGCGCGTTCTTCGGCTCGCCGACTAAGCCCGCAAAATTTCACGCCGAGATCGACCTTTTAGAATGGTGGTGCAGCATTTTTGAAATCCCCTGCGTTGCCATTGGCGGGATTACGGCCAAGAACTGCGGCCCGCTGGTGCGTGCCGGCGCCGACTTTATTGCGGTGGTCTCGGCAGTATGGGACCACCCCGAGGGGTCGGCGGCTGGCGTTACGGCGCTTAACGCGGCAATCGCTGAGGCCTTGGCCTAGCTGCTCGCCACCGGAAGCCATAGAACGTCGTCGATTTTCTCGGCGCCGGTGGCGACCATCACCAACCTGTCGAATCCGATCGCCATTCCCGCCGAGGACGGCAATCCGTGGTCGAGCGCCGCGAGAAAATCTTCGTCAATCGGATAAGTCGCGGCGCCAAGTAACGCCTTGGTTTCACGCTCGGCCTCAAATCGCCGTCTTTGTTCCACGGCATCGGTGAGTTCGCCGAACCCGTTACCCAACTCCAAACCGGCAACATAGAGTTCCACCCGCTGCGCAATCCGGGCGTCACGAGGATCGAGTTGGGCCAGCGCGGCCAACGGCGCCGGCCACGATTCAAGCAAGGTCGGTTGCCCAATGCCGAGATTGGGTTCGACTCGATCGACGAAAACGCGAAAGAACATGTCGTCCCAGGTATCGTTTTCTTGGCAGCGAATGTTGGCGCCTCGACAGGCGCTCGCCAAAGCACTGATATTCGGCGCACCTTTTTCGTCTAGCGTCGCCATGAGATCGATGCCAGCGTAGCGGTCAAACGCTTCGGCAACGGGCAGTCGCTCGAATTGCAGCGTCGGATTGGCGGTCTTTCCGTCCCAACGCAGTTGCCCGCGTGACAGCGCCGGCGCCACCGCATCAAAACCCGAACGGACTAGACCTTCGCATTGCGCGGCGAGATCGTTCCAATCGGCGTCCGCCGCGTACCATTCGATCATCGTGAATTCGGGGTGATGGGTCGCGGATCGCGCTTCGTTGCGCCACACGTGACCGATCTGAAACAGCCGCGGCACGCCGGCCGCCAGCAGTTTCTTCATCGCGAATTCCGGCGAAGTGTGAAGGTAGAGGCGCCGACGCCCCATGCCGAACGGCTCGTCGAGATCGGTTTCAAACGCCCGTAAGTGTGGCTCGAGACCCGGCGAAACCTGGAGCGCCGGTGTGTCGACCTCGACAAAGCCGTGACGACCGAACCACGCGCGCAGGGCGCCCAGCATGGCCGCGCGCGCAGCGAGGTAGGGCTGCCGAAGCGCGAAGCGATCGGGCCGCCAATGGGGCGCTTTGCTGTTGTTTTCCACTAATCCAAGAAACCCGCTATACCGCGCCGAAGTCTAGCAGCCCATTGACGATAAGGATCACGCGATGACCCGTGCGCTAACCAAGCCCACCGCGGTGCTCCGCGACGGGAAATCGCTCGTCGCGGCAGGCTTGATCGATCAGGGTGCGCGCGCGGAGGCTGACGCGGTCGCGCGACGCTACGCCGTCGCGGTCACGCCGGCGGTTCAGGCGCTGATTGATCCCACTGACCCAGCCGATCCGATTGCCCGCCAGTTCTTGCCTTCATCGGCTGAACTCAAGAACCAACCCGACGAGGACGCCGACCCCATCGGCGATGACGCTTTCAGTCCGGTCAAAGGCATTGTCCACCGATATCCCGACCGCGTGCTTCTCAAGCTCGTCCACACCTGCCCGGTTTATTGCCGGTACTGTTTCCGCCGCGAACGGGTCGGTCAGGGGGAGGCCCCGCTATCGACGCCGGAAGTCCAGCGAGCCCTCGATTACGTCCGGGCGCGACCGGATATCTGGGAAGTCATTTTGACCGGCGGCGATCCGTTTGTGCTGTCTTCCCGGCGATTGCGGGACACGATCACCGCGCTCGACCGGATCGACCACCTGGGTGTCGTACGCATTCATACGCGGGTGCCGATCGCCGATCCGGACCATATTGACGACGATCTGGTCGCTGCGCTATCCGCCGACAAAGCGGTCTACGTTGTTATCCATTGCAACCATGCCCGCGAGCTGTCGACGCCGGCGGTCGCCGCGATCCGCCGAATCGTCGATGCCGGCATTCCGGTTCTGGCCCAGTCTGTTCTGTTGAAAGGTGTCAACGACGACGCGGCGTCGCTAGAGGCGTTGTTTCGGGCCCTGGTGCGGGCCCGGGTTAAACCTTATTACCTTCACCATCCCGACCGGGCACCCGGAACGACCCATTTCCGACCCTCGCTCGCAACCGGTCGGACCATTGTCGACGGCCTACAAGGGCGCCTCTCGGGACTGTGTCAGCCAACCTACGTGCTCGATATCCCAGGCGGCCACGGCAAGGTTCCTGTGGCAATCGAAAGGGCAGCAGAAACCGGCGACGGCGCCTATGTACTTCGCGACCGGAATGGCCACCTGCACGACTACCGCGACAACGTGGACAACGTGGATAACGTGGACAACGGGTCGTGAGTTTGCCAGCGTTAAGGCAAGCTGGTAGTTTCCGCGCCCTCCTTCCAGTTTTGAGTTCGGCATGAAGATCAACGCCAATCAAATTCGACCCGGCATGGTGATCGAGTATGAGGGCCGCCAGATGGCGGTTATCAAGATTCAACTCATTCAGCCGGGTAAAGGCGGTGCTTTCATCGCCGTCGAGATGCGAGATTTGACGAATGGCGTCAAAACCAACCAACGCTGGCGCACTGCGGATACCGTGGAAAAGCTGAATACCGAGGAGCACGACTACCAGTATCTCTTCGCCGAAGCCGACAGCTTTACCTTCATGGACCCGCAATCCTACGAGCAAATCACCATCGCCGGAACACTCTTGGGGGACGACGCGGCCTACCTTGAAGACGGCATGACGGTGCGCGTGAACAGTGTCGAAGGCGTGCCCATCGGCATCCAATTGCCAGCGACCGTTATTCTTGAGGTCATGGAGGCCGAGCCGGTGGTCAAAGGGCAGACCGCCTCGTCGTCGTACAAGCCGGCCCAAATGAGCAATGGCTTGCGGGTTATGGTGCCGCCTTTTGTCGAAACCGGGACGCGGATCGTCGTCAACACCGCCGACGGGACCTACCTCAAGCGAACGGACTAAGCGCAGATGGCCGGATCACGGTCGCCAATCCTCAACGTCATGTCGGGGGCGGCCAAACGCGTCGGGCGCTTCCTCGTGCGCGACTACGGCGAGGTCGACAAACTTCAAGTCTCCATCAAAGGCCCCGGCGACTTTGTCAGTTCGGCTGATCGCAAAGTAGAACAAACCTTGCGCGAAGTGCTCGCTAAGGCGCGTCCAGAATGGGGTTTCGTGACCGAAGAAGGCGACGAGATCGTAGGACGTGACCCGGACAATCGCTGGATCATTGATCCGCTCGGTGGGACCACCAATTTCCTCCACGGACTGCCCCACTTTTGTATTTCCATTGCGCACCAGCGCGGACGAGAGATCGTTGCCGGTGTTGTTTATGACCCGTTGCGCGACGAAACCTTCGCCGCCGAGAAAGGTGCCGGCGCCTATCTCAACGATAATCGGCTGAGAGTTTCCGCCCGGCGCGACCTCGCCAAGGCGGTCCTGGCAACCGGCATACCGACCATTCGCAGTTCGGACACAATTATGCCGTTCATGAAGCAATTGGTCATGGTCACCGGTCAGGTTTCGGCGATCCGGCGCTTCGGTTCGCCCGCGCTCGAACTCGCCTACGTTGCCGCCGGCCGATTCGACGGCTATTGGGAGGCCGACCTACGACCTTGGGAAATTGCGGCCGGATTGGTCCTGGTGCGCGAGGCGGGAGGCTTTGTCACCGACCTAACCGGCGGCGGTACCATGCTTGAATCTGGCGATGTGCTGGCCACCAATCCCGAACTCCACCGACCCGTTATGAAGCTCCTAGAGATCGCGGGACGGCTACCAGACTGGCCGCAGGCCGGGGTTTGAGCCTGTTGTCCTGGCGCGCGGCACTGAGCTAAGGTGCCCGGGCGCAGAACGGCGCCGAAGAACGCTGTGAGCAACGAGGCAAAGGGAGACTTCTCGATGAGCAAGCAAGAGCGTCGAGTATTGGTCGCGCGCTCGCGCAGCTGGCGGGTCACGGTGACGGCCGCTGCGACGGTTTTATCACTCAGCGGTACCGCGCTGGCTCAGGAGACCGTGATCATCGGTGGCAGCGGGCAATCAACCGTCGAGGTCAATCTGGAAACGCTGCGCGATCTGGCCGGACGCCAGGCCGAGCGCATCCTGCGGTTTCCTGGCGAGGCGACCGATCAAACGGTCGTGCTACGGCCGCCCGGCGGCAACGCGACCCCGGCCCCCACTGCAACGCGTCCCCCGGTTCTAACCGCGCCGACCGCCAATGCTCGGCCAAGCATGCCCGCGCCCGCAGCGCCGGCGATCAATGCCCCAGCCCTGCCACCGCTTGCACGGCCCGCCGCTCCAGTGGTGCGCGAAACCGCGGCCGCCGCACCGCCGCGCGTTACCGCGCCGCCAATGCCGGCACCACCCGCGCCGCCAACCGTGGCGCGCCAAACACCGCCCCGGGATAGCGGCGCGCCGGTCCGCGCCGTGCCACGCGCACCCGTGACGGCCCAGCCACTACCGACGCCGCCCGCAGCGCGGCAACAGACCGCCGCCTTGCCACCAGTCCCATTGCCCAACGATGGACAGGCCTTGCGCTTGTTGTTCGAGGGATCGAGCACCCAACTCAGCGCGGCGGCCCAAACCAAGCTGCAGCAAATGGCCGGTGTATTGAACGCCAACGAGCGGCGGATTCAGCTCAAAGCGTTCGCGAGCGGGACTAGCGACCGACCCAGTGCAGCCCGCCGTGAGTCGTTGTCTCGCGCCCTCGCCGTTCGATCCTTTTTGATCGAGAACGGGGTGCGCAGCACCCGCATTGATGTGCGCGCCCTAGGCGAACCGACCGACGGCGGCCCCAGCGATCGGGTGGACGTCATATTGCTGACGCAATGATTTGAAGAATCTTGCCGACGCATTGATTTGAAGAATCCGGTGGGGCCGCGCGCGCCTTAAGGGGAGCGATCAAAAAACATGACTGGAACCCGCACCTTTCTGACGAGAATGATCATCTTTTTGGTCATCGCCGCGGCCGTAATCCTGATCATTATCGGGCCGCTGCGGACCGCCTTCATGGCGAATCCGGCGATCAACGGCCTTATTCTTGGCGTCCTGCTCCTCGGCATCGTGTACGCGTTTCGGCAGGTATTGCTACTCCATCCTGAAGTGCGCTGGATCGAAACATTCCGCCGCAGCGAACCCGGATTATCGGTGCAGGAACCGCCCACACTCCTGGGCCCCATGGCCACCATGCTTGGGGATCGCACCAGTCGGCGGATGCAACTGTCGACGCTATCGATGCGCTCGCTGTTGGACGGTATTTCATCGCGCCTTGACGAATCACGCGACATCTCGCGCTACATGATCGGCCTGCTGGTCTTTCTAGGGCTGTTGGGCACCTTCTGGGGCCTGTTGCAAACGATTGGCGCTGTTGGGAGCACGATTTCCGCCTTGAGCGTCGACGGTGGCGATTTCAGCGCCCAGTTCGACAGTCTCAGACGGGGCCTTGAGGCGCCGTTGACGGGCATGGGCACAGCATTCTCGTCCTCGCTGTTTGGATTGGGTGGCTCGCTTGTTCTGGGTTTCCTCGATCTTCAGGCCGGCCAAGCGCAGAACCGGTTCTACAACGACCTTGAGGAATGGTTGTCCAGCGTAACCCGGCTATCGAGCGCCGGCGGCCTGGCGGAAGGCGATCAGTCTGTGCCGGCGTACGTTCAGGCACTACTGGAGCAGACCGCCGAAAGCTTGGACAACCTGCAACGGACAATGACCAACGCCGAGAGCGGACGCCACAGCGCCAATCAAACCTTCATGAATCTGGCGGAACGGCTGGCAACATTGACGGATCAAATGCGGTCCGAGCAGGACCTGATGGTCAAGTTGATCGAGAGCCAATTGGAAATGAAACCAGTTCTTCAAAAGCTCGCCGAGGATCGCGGTGGCATCGACAAGAGTGCGCAGACCCATTTGCGCAACATGGATGTCTATTTGAGCCAACTACTCGACGCGACGACCCGCGGACAGGAACAACTGGCTTCGGAAACCCGCAACGAGCTGAAATTGGTCGCACGGACTATCGCCGCGACGCTCGACAAGCGGCGCGATTAAACCAGATCAGCAATGGCGTTCCGAACACGCACGCGTAGTCAAGATTACTGGCCGGGCTTTGTTGATGCACTGGCCGCCTTGCTCGTGGTCATCATTTTTCTGCTTGTCGTTTTTGTTTTGGCGCAGGTGTTCTTGTCCCAGGCCCTATCCGGGCGCGATGAGGCGCTGCAACGCCTGACGACGCAGATCAACGAACTGACCGAATTGTTGTCGCTGGAGCGTCAGGGTAACGCCGATCTCCGCCTCAACGTGGCCCAACTGTCGGCGTCATTGCAAAGTGCGAACGAGGAGCGGGACAACCTCGTAATCGAACTCTCCGACCTACGCTCGGAGGCAGGGCAACTTAACGAGACCGTTGCCCTTTTGACGCGCCGCGCCGAAACCGCCGAACGCAACCTCGCCGACGCACAGGGCGATCTCGCTGCGGCCAACGACACGGCGGTGCGTGACCGCGAAACCATCCGCGCACAGCTTGCTGATGTTGAGCGCCTGCAGCGTGACATCGACGCCTTGCGCGTGTTGCGGGCAGACCTCGAGAAACGGGTCGGCGAATTGGTCACAGCGCTCGACACCTCAGAACGCAGTGCCGCGACGTTGCGGCAGCAATCAACCGACCTTGAGAACGCCTTGGAGGAAACCCGGCAGATTGTCGGTACCCTGAGGGACACCGAACGCGAACTGCAGGCAAAGCTTGCGACCGAAGAAGAGCGGACGCTGCTTGCGCAACAGGATCTGCGCGATCGCGAGGTCCGCCTCGCCGAGGTGCAGGCGTTATTCCTCGCGCGCGAATCCGCGCTCGAGGAAGAACAAGAGCTGTCAACCGAAGCCAAGGCGCGGGTGTCGCTGCTGAACCAGCAAATCGCCCTGCTGCGAGAACAACTACGCTCGATTCAGGCCGCCTTGGACCAGGCAGAATCGCGCGACGATGAGCAACAGGTTGTGATCTCCGACCTCGGCAGCCGACTAAACCAGGCGCTGGCCCAAAAGGTTGAGGAACTATCGCGCTACCGTTCGGAATTCTTTGGCCGGCTGCGCGAGGTTCTTGGCGAACGCCGGGACATTCAAATCGTCGGCGACCGTTTCGTCTTTCAATCGGAAGTTCTGTTTGGCTCAGGCTCGGCAGAACTGGGCGACGAAGGGCGGGCGCGGTTGCGTGATTTGGCCGATACGCTGATTGAAATCATCCCGCGCATCCCAGCGGAAATCAGTTGGATTCTACGCGTCGACGGACACACCGATTCAGTGCCGATTAGTTCGCCCCAGTTCCCGTCGAACTGGGAACTGTCCGGCGCCCGCGCGACCAACGTCGTCAAGTTTCTGGTTGAGGCTGGCATTCCGGCCGAGCGCCTCGCAGCGGCAGGTTTCGGCCAATATCACCCGCTCGACGACGGAAACGATGAGATCGCTTTCAGGCGCAACCGCCGGATCGAAATGAAACTGACCGAGCGTTAGCCGACGGAGACATCGCGCAGCCCGCCGACATTGAACTGAAGTTTTGCCAACCGGGCGTAGAGACCGCCCTGCTGCATCAGGTCAGTATGGGTGCCCTCGGCGACAATGCGCCCGCCATCTACCACCACGATGCGATCAGCCTTTTGGACTGTGGCGAGACGGTGCGCGATCACGATTGTCGTACGCCCTTGCATGAGGACTTCTAGCGCGCTCTGGACCGCGCGTTCGCTTTCGGCGTCGAGCGCGCTGGTCGCCTCATCGAGAAGAAGCAAAGCAGGGTTACGAAGAAGCGCTCTGGCGATCGCAATTCTCTGTTTTTGTCCCCCCGAAAGCGTGACCCCGCGCTCGCCTAGCTGTGTCGCGAACCCATCGGGCAGGCGGCCTAAGAACTCGGTCGCGGAAGCCGCGTCGGCGGCGGCCCGGACGTCCTCGTCGCTCGCATCGGGGCGCCCGTAGCGAATGTTGTCCCACGCGTCCGCACCGAAGATCACCGGGTCTTGCGACACCAATCCAACATGTGAACGAAGATCGCGCGGATCGAGGCGTACGAATTCTAAACCGTCAAACGTCATGTGACCTGCGGACGGATCGTAAAACCGCAACAGCAATTGAAACACGGTCGTCTTGCCTGCACCGGACGGCCCAACAAGCGCGACTGTCTCGCCAGCCGATACGTTCAGCGAAAACGCCGACAATGCGGCGACATCGGGGCGCATTGGATAGCGGAAGGTGACGTCGTGAAGCGCGACGGCGCCTTGCGCAGGACTGGGAATGGCGAGCGGCGAGGCCGGCGCTTTGATGTCGGGTTCAGCAGTCAGCAGCTCCGAAAGTCGCTCCGCCGCACCGGCGGCCTTCTGCACATCGCCATAAACTTCCGACAGCGCTGCGACCGACCCAGCCGTGACGATGGCGTAGAACACAAACGCGCCAAGGTCGCCACTCGTCATGTTGCCATTCATGACCTGTATGGCGCCGATCCAGAGCACCCCGACGATTGAGCCGAACACCATCATGATCACCGACAGCGTTAGAAACGCGCGAGCCCTGATTTGGCTGATCGCGGCCTGGAGCGCAGCTTCAACTTTGCCGCCGAACCGCGACCGGTCGATATCTTCGTGCACAAATGCCTGCACGGTCCGCACCTCATTGATGCTCTCATCAGCGGCGGCACTGACGGCGCCGATGCGATCCTGCGTCTGCCGCGACAAATGGCGGACCCGTCGACCGAACACCATGAGCGGCAAAACGATAGCCGGTACGGCAAGGATGATGAGGCCGGAAAGTCTTGGGCTGGTCACGATCAACATGATCAGCCCGCCAATGAGAAGCAGGATATTCCGAAAGGCCATCGATGCGCTGGCACCGACAATCGATTGAATCAACGTGGTGTCGGTGGTGATCCGAGACAGAATCTCGCCGGTCTTGTTGCGTTCAAAGAATACCGGACTCAGTCCAATGACCCGGTCGTACACCGCGCGTCTAAGGTCGGCGACGACCCGTTCGCCCAACCACATCACCAAGTAATATCGTCCGAAGGTCCCGACAGCGATCACCGCCACGACGCCCAGCAAGAGAATAAAAGTGCGGTTTACCGCCGCCATGGAATCAAAATTGTCGATCAGGAGCTGGAGGACACGGCCAATGCCCAGCGTCCCCACGGCCGCGGCGATCAGCGCGACGCCGGCGGCGGCGGCTACCCGCCAATAAGGATAAGCAAATTCCAGGACCGGCCTAAGTTGGCCCAAATTTCGGCTTTTTGGGCGCTCTTCCGTGGTCCCCCCGATGGACCCACCGTAACTACTCGGCTGTCGCGCCACATTTTTTCCTTATCAATCAATCGGTTCCTAGACGAAACATAGGGGCGCCCTGCCCCGGAAACAATACAGGCCACTCGCGGTCAAGGTTGCCCAAGACGGACGGGTTCTGCTATAAGCCCGGCCTTCGAGCGGAGATCAAAGATGAAGCAGGACATTCACCCGGACTACCACGAGATTACCGTGGTCATGACCGATGGCACCGAGTTCACGACACGATCAACTTGGGGTGCAGCGGGCGACCGCATGACCCTGGACGTCGATCCGAAATCCCATCCCGCGTGGACGGGCGGCAATCAGCGTTTGCTCGATTCCGAGGGACAGGTCGCGAAATTCCAGAAGCGCTTCGAAGGTTTCGGCATCAAATAGGCTGCCGAAATTTCGTGAACGAAGCCGCCTCTGGGCGGCTTTTTTTATGTCCCGTCCTTGATCCGTATTTTCCACACACCAAATCAATGGCGCACCAAGTGCCCAATGTGGGGCTTGGCGTGACGCGAGGTTCGGCCATGTCGGCGAACCTTTTGACCACATTGCTTCAACGGAGGATGTGACGCTATGCGCACCCAATTTCTGACACCACTTCTACGTTCCTCAATCGGCTTTGACCGCGTCGATCAACTGCTTGATGCCGTAAGCCGGATGGACGATTCGAGCACTGCCTACCCGCCTTACAACATCGAGAAAACCGGCGAAGACGATTACCGGATCACGATGGCTGTCGCCGGTTTTGACGACGACGAACTCGATGTGTCTCAGCAAGAAAACGTGCTGTTGATCCGCGGGAAAGCCCAGGACGGCCCTAAGACTGCGTCCTATCTTCACCGCGGGATCGCCCGGCGCGCGTTTGAACGCCGATTCGAGCTTGCCGACACCGTGCGCGTGACCGGCGCCTCGCTCGTCAACGGTCTGCTTCATGTCGACCTGGTACGCGAAATTCCGGAAGCGAAGAAGCCGCGGCAGATCGTAATCAGCACCGGCCAGGACCATCCGAACCAAATCGAACAGGTCTCCGCAGCCGCCTAAATTGGGAAGCGCACCGGCACTTGTTGTGCCGGTGCGCCCCAGCTCTTTAGACCGCGATTTTCTCGAGCGCAGCGCGCAGGGCGTCGGATAATGGCGTGGGCCGCATTTCGGGCCTTTTGACGTAGACATGAACAAAATGGCCAGTAGCCGCCACCGCGTCGTCGCCGCGGCGAAACAATCCAACCTCGTATCGCACGCTGGAGTTTCCGATCTTGGACACCCTCAAGCCGGCGTCGATAACGTCCGGGAACCGTAGCGGCCGGTGGTATTGGCAGCATGTTTCAACGACAAAGCCGACGACATCGCCGATCTCGTAATCCAGGACGCCTTGGCTGATCAAGTACTCGTTCACCACGGTATCGAAATATGAATAGTAGTTGACGTTGTTCACGTGGTGATAAACGTCGTTGTCCATCCATCGCGTGGGGATCTCCAGGAAACGCCTGTAGTTCCCACGATCCTCTTCTTTTGGGACGACGCTCACATTTACCTCATGCTTTGAAGACCGACGCAGCCGTGCCTCGGGCTTTTTCCTTGTCGCGGATTACCGCGCCGGCGCGGGCAACCTCTGCTTCGAGTTCGTCGATGTATTCGCCAAGTTCCTCGATGGACATTTCATCCAGCACAGGTGGCGCCAGTTTTTTCTTCTTGGGTGGTTCCAGATCGTCGGTGTCCATCGCGCCACTCCCCAACGGCCTTGTCAATTCGGGCCCGATCATACTAGACCTCGGTCAAGCTTCTAGACCGAACGCCCGACGTACCTGCGATTCCAATGAAGAAGGATGATGTGATGCCCGTTCCCACTGAAATGATCGCCATTGAGATCACGGAGCCCGGCGGTCCGGACGTCCTCAAGCCCACTACCCGCCCCGTCGACAAACCGGGAAACGGCGAAGTCCTCATCAAAGTCGTCGCCGCCGGGATCAATCGACCCGATGTGTTTCAGCGCAAAGGCGCGTATCCACCGCCGCCCGGCGCGCCCGATATTCCTGGACTGGAAGTATCAGGAACCATCGCCGCGGTCGGCCCCGACGTCGGGGCCTGGCAGGTCGGTGACGCGGTTTGCGCCCTTGTCGCCGGTGGCGGCTATGCCGAATATTGCCTTGCACCGGTTGAACAAGTTCTGCCGGTACCGCGCGGCATCGATCTTTGCGATGCGGCGGCTTTACCAGAGACATTCTTCACCGTTTGGACCAATGTTTTTGACCGGGCGGCTTTGAAGCCTGGCGAAAGTTTGTTGGTTCATGGCGGCTCGTCAGGAATCGGTACCACAGCGATTCAGCTGGCAAAAAACCTCGGGGCGACGGTCTACGCCACCGCCGGGTCACCGGAAAAATGCGCGCTGTGTGAAACCCTGGGCGCGGCTAAAGCGATCAACTACCGCGAAATAGATTTTGAGGACGCGATCCGAACCGAAACGGGCGGACGTGGGGTCGATGTGATCTTGGACATGGTCGGCGGCGACTACGTGCCCAAGAACCTGCGACTTCTGGCGACCGAGGGGCGCCTAGTCTTCATCGCTTTCTTGAACGGATCAAAAGTCGAGGTCGACTTCAGCCGGCTGATGCGCAACCGCCTGCAGATCCATGGATCGACGCTGCGCCCGCAATCGATCGCGGCCAAAGGCAAGATCGCGGAAAACCTGCGCGACACGGTTTGGCCGCTTCTGGAATCCGGGGCAATACGGCCCATCATCGACTCCCGTTTTCCCTTGGCCGAGGCGGCGCAAGCCCATGCATTGATGGAAACCAGCAGCCACATGGGAAAGATCCTCCTGACCGTGTAACCGGCTGTTTTCCTATGGAAATAGGGTGGTTTGCCTCGACCGCAAAGCACCCTATATTAGGGTTAGGCTGCGTCCTACCTACCGAAAAACAACAAAGTATTCGTGCGGGCGCCTGATAGGCGGTCGCGAAGGGTTTAAAAATGCCTCATCCGCTTATGCCTAAGGCCACGGCGGTCTGGCTGATCGACAATACGTCGCTCGGCTTCGACCAGATCGCTGATTTCTGCGGTCTTCACGCCCTGGAGGTGAAGGGTATCGCTGACGGCGAAGTCGCAGTCGGCATCGTTGGCCGCGACCCCGTGACGAACGGCGAACTCACCCGCGACGAAATCGAACGGTGTCAGGGCGACCGCACCGCACGCATGGTCATGCTTGAGCCAGAGATCGAACTGCAGCAGCGGCGGCCTGGTCCAAAGTACACCCCGCTATCCAAGCGCCAGAACCGACCGGACGCGATCGCCTGGTTGATCAAGTTTCACCCTGAATTGACCGACGCCCAGGTCTGTCAGTTGGTTGGCACAACCAAGCCGACGGTCGTGTCGGTACGCGATCGGAGCCACTGGAACACGCCCAATCTCAAACCCCAGGACCCCGTGAGCCTTGGGATGAGTACGCAAACGGAACTCGACTCGGCGGTCCAATCTGCCGCCAAACGCATCCAGCGCAAAGAGGATCGGGACCGTCGTGCGGCAGCGAAAACCGCACGGGAAAAACAGGCCGCGGCGCTTGCCGCCCAGGAGCGCGAACAAGCCGCGGCGGCAGCTGTGGCGCCAGCCACGCCGGAACCTGAACAGAGCACTGAACCCGCGAGCGACCTGCCCGATACCGCGCTGGGTGCTGCGTTGGCACAGGCCGGCGTCGTGCCCGCCGACTCTGGATCTGGCAACGAAAATTCAGGCAGCGAAAGCTAGACTAAAGCGCGAGCCCTGCCCGCCGCATTGCCTCGGTCACGATTTCGAGCGTTGCGGGATCTTCGATCGTTGCAGGCATCGTCCACGCTTCTGAATCGGCGATTCGTCGCATTGTGCCGCGCAATATTTTCCCGCTGCGGGTCTTCGGCAACTGACTGACGACGAGCGCTGTCTTGAACGCCGCGACAGGACCAATCTTGTCACGGACTTCTTTGACAAGTTCCGCCGACAGCTGATCGGCGGGTTTGTTGATCCCGGCATTCAACACCACCAGCCCAATGGGCACCTGCCCTTTGAGCGCATCTTTGATGCCGATGACGGCACATTCCGCGACGTCGGGATGGGCCGCGAGAACCTCTTCGATGGCGCCTGTCGAGAGGCGGTGCCCGGCGATGTTGATGACATCGTCCGTCCTACTCATGATGTAGAGATAGCCATCTTCATCGATGTGCCCAGCGTCGCCGGTTTTATAGAAACCGGGAAAATCGCGCATATAGGCATCGAGGAACCCGTCGTCATTGTTCCAAAGCGTCAGCAGGCTCGCTGGCGGCAGGGGCAGCTTCACGACGATCGCGCCGCCCGTCCCAGCCGGGACCGGCTGTCCCGCTGGATCAAGCACGACGATGTCATTACCCGGCGTCGGCTTCGTGGGCGAACCGTATTTGACCGGTAACGCGCCGAGACCCACGCAGTTGGCAGCCATGGCCCAAGCCGTTTCGGTCTGCCACCAATGATCGATAACCGGCTTGCGCAATTTCTCTTCTGCCCACTGAACCGTGTCCGGGTCGGCCCGCTCGCCCGCCAGGAATAGCGTCCTGAACCCCGAAAGGTCGTAGCGACCGATCAGCGCCCCGGTCGGATCTTCCCGTCGGATCGCCCGAAAAGAAGTCGGGGCAGTAAACAGCGCGGCGACTTTGTGTTCGGAGATAACGCGCCAATAGACACTGGCATCCGGTGTGCCGACGGGTTTGCCTTCGAAGAGCACCGACGTGCAGCCATGGAGCAGCGGGGCATACACAATATAGGAGTGACCAACCACCCAGCCGACATCGGACGCAGCCCAGAAACACTCGCCGGGGTCGACGCCATAGACGCCCGACATGCTCCACTTAAGGGCCACCATGTGTCCCGCGTTGTCGCGAACGACACCTTTGGGGCGGCCCGTCGAGCCCGACGTGTAAAGAATGTAGAGCGGATCGTTAGACCCCAGCGGTACACAGTCTACCGGTTCAGCCGCTGCCATCACGTCGACCCAGTCCAGGTCGCGCCCCTTTTCCAGATGCGCGCGTTGCTGGTCGCGCTGGAAGACGATCACCTTTTCGGGCTTGTGCCGGGCCAGCTGAATCGCTTCATCAAGCAGCGGTTTGTAGGCGACGATCCGGTTGGGCTCGATCCCGCAGCTGGCCGAGACAATGACTTTTGGCGTGCAATCGTCAATCCGGGTGGCCAGTTCCTTTGCCGCGAAACCGCCGAAGACCACCGAATGCACCGCGCCAATCCGGGCGCATGCGAGCATCGTGATCACGGCTTCGGGAACGGCGGGCATATAGACGATGACGCGATCGCCCTTTGTTACACCCTGTGCGCTGAGCCCCCCGGCAAAGCGGGCGACAAGATCGCGCAGGTCACGGTACGTCAGGCGCGAAATAGAGTTGGTGACGGGGGAATCATGGATCAACGCGAGTTGCGCGCCGCGGCCGCCATCAACGTGCCGATCAAGCGCGTTGTAACAGGTATTTACCTGTCCGCCTGGGAACCAGCGGTCAAAGGGCGAGCGGCTAGAGTCCAAGACCCGGTCCCAGGTGCGGAACCAATCGATCCCTTCGGCCTGTTCGGCCCAAAATTTTTCGGGTGCCGCTTGCCAAGCCGCGTAGACCTCGGGGTATCTGCTACTCATTATCGCTCCCGCCATGCGCGGGCGCATGATCTTCGGTCGCTGCCGATTTGGCAACGGCCCAACATTGATCGGCGACGGATACATCGCATAGTGTTCGCCGCGTGAAACCAGGATCACCTGACATGGCTGCCGACAAATACGACGACGGGCTATCGCAGAACGCGGCCAACTATACGCCGCTTAGCCCGTTGACATTTCTTCGGCGCGCCGCGGCGGTGTTTCCAGAGAATGTCGCCATCATTCACGGCGAACAACGCACGACGTACCGGGATTTCTATCGCCGAAGCCGGCAGCTCGCCAGTGCATTGGTTCGCGCCGGCGTGCGCAAGGGTGACACGGTGGCAATCATGGCCCCGAATATTCCGCCGATGTTGGAGGCCCATTACGGCGTACCCATGACCGGGGCCGTGCTGAACACGTTGAACGTTCGGCTTGACGCGGCCGCAATCGCGTTCGCGTTGGACCACGGCGAGGCGAAGGCTCTTCTGACCGACCGAGAATTTAGCACAACGATCAAAGCTGCCCTCGCGGGCACCACGGTCCGACCGCTGGTGATCGATATCGATGACCCCCTCGCAATTGGTGGCGATTTGATCGGGGAGACCGACTACGAGTCCTTCATCGCCACGGGAGACCCTGCCTTCGCGTGGTCCCTGCCGACAGATGAATGGGACGCGATCTCGCTCAATTACACCTCCGGTACGACAGGTAATCCAAAAGGGGTGGTCTACCACCATCGCGGCGCCTATCTGCTGGCGACAGGCAACATCCTCGCCTGGCACATGCCGGCCCATCCCGTTTACCTGTGGACACTCCCGATGTTTCACTGCAACGGTTGGTGCTTTACCTGGTCGCTGAGTATTACCGCAGGCACCCATGTTTGCCTGCGCCGCGTGGAGCCGGGTGCCATCTTCGAGGCGATCGAGCATCATGGCGTGACCCACCTTTGCGGCGCCCCAATCGTGATGAATATGATCGCGTCCGCCGCCGCCGACCATCCTGGCTTCGGTCGAACGATCGAGATTGCCACCGCCGCAGCGCCGCCGCCGGCGAGCGTAATCGGCAAGATGGAGCAATCAGGGTTTCACGTGACCCACCTATACGGTCTCACCGAGACCTACGGACCGGCGGTTGTCAGCGAATGGCACGAGTCGTGGAACGGTCTTCCGCCGGAGGAGCGGGCAGCGATGAAATCGCGCCAAGGTGTGCCGTATCAAGTCCTGGAAGACATCATGGTGGCGGATCCCGATACCTTGGTGCCGGTCCCACCGGACGGCGAGACCATGGGCGAGGTTTTCTTCCGCGGCAACGTCGTGATGAAAGGGTACCTCAAGAACGCCCCGGCGACTGACGAGGCCTTTCGCGGCGGTTGGTTTCATTCCGGCGACCTTGGGGTCATGCACGATGATGGCTACCTCGAGCTAAAAGACCGCTCGAAAGACATCATTATCTCTGGTGGCGAGAACATCTCGACGATCGAGGTCGAGAACGCGATCTACGGCCATCCGTCGGTCCTTGAGGCGGCGGTCGTCGCGCGGCCGGATGAGACATGGGGTGAAACACCCTGCGCATTCGTGACGCTACGGCCGGGAAAAATCGCGACCGAACAAGACATCATTGATTTCTGCCGGGAGCGAATGGCGCATTTCAAAGCGCCGCGCACGGTCGTCTTTACGGAGTTACCGAAGACGTCAACCGGCAAAATTCAAAAATTCAAGCTGCGCGAGGCGGCACGCAACCTGTAGGCAGGATCATTTTTGCAAAAGAGCGATGCGGTCTTTGAGAAAGAGCTTTTCTTTCTTGAGGGTCGCGATCCGCTCTTCATCGGGTAGGGATCTTTTTTCTTCTTTCCAAATGACTTTGTCCAAATCGTCATGTTTGGTTTTCAGCTCATCGATATCCACGGTTGCCAAATCGGTCATTGAGCACCTCCGTTACATCTCGGAAATGATACCGCAACCGAGCAGCGAAACCGAACCCGTTCTGGAAATTTTTACGCGCCGACCGACGCGACCAGCCGGTCGCGTTTTCCCTGGCCAAATCGAGGTAGCGATACCTTGAGAAAATCCAAATAGGACGCGAGGTTGGCGGCGATTGTTGGTACGACATATTCGCTCGGCGTGCCGCATTCCAGTGTTTCGAGGAATTCTAATTCGCATCGTTCAGCGATCAACTCGAGCTCCTTCAGATGCGCCGCGATGCTGTGCGCCGTACTTTCGAATCCCGGCTCGAACGCATCGCGTTGCCGAAGCGCGCGACGAATCGATCGTAGCGCGGCCACCGTGTTTGTTTGCCACGCGGCCACGGTCGGCACGACGATTTCAAAATCTACATGAGTCAAGCCCCGCCCATGCGCCCCAACCCACAGTGCGTATATCAAGACCGGTACGTCCGCATGCCAGGCGTCCTGGAGCTCCAAACATGCCGCCTCAAAACCCGGGCGGGCATAGACCCGGACAGCAAAATCCCACAGCGGCTCGACCGCCATCAAATTGAGCCGCTCCCTACCGGCGTGCTAGGTTTAGTCATGAGGGTGAGCCTCCTACAGCAACAACTGGTCGCGCTGAAGACGGAACACCGCGACCTCGACGCGGCCGTCGAGGTGCTCCTTGAGCACCGACCCTACGATAGCCTCAAGTTACAACGGCTCAAGAAACGAAAACTAGTTTTGAAGGATCAGATCGCGGCGCTGGAAGATCAGCTCTACCCGGACATTATCGCTTAGGCAACACCGCCGACTGGCTCGCCTAAGCGGCGCCGCCGTTGGATTTTATGCGTTTTTTGTGGGCGGACATGTCTCTGTCGGCGGCGGCCAACGCGTGGCCCACGTCTTCAGCACCGGTAAATGTGTAAACGCCAACCGCGACATGAACGGGCACCTCGCGACCTTGGTAGTTCATGGGAACTTTCATGATTTGCTGAGCCAAGTACTCGGCCTTTTCGCGCGCCATCGCCTGATCAGTCCGATCGAGGATTACCCCAAATTCATCGCCGCCCAAGCGCCCGACAACATCGGATTCGCGGACACTGGAGAGGAGAAGGTCGGCGACATGTTTGAGCGCTTCGTCGCCTGCAGAATGACCGTATGAGTCGTTGATTTCTTTGAAATCGTTAACGTCGATATAGACGACCGAAGACGGCGTGCCGTAGCGTTCGGCGAGCGCCATATTTCTCGTCATTTCGCGCACAAAGGCACGTCGATTGGCGATCGGAATAAGTGGATCGCGGTCGGCCAGCCGTTCGAGATTTGCCAGCCGCTCCCGTGCGACCTGCAATTCGCGGCGCATTTGATCGACCTCAGCCATTAAGTTCATGAGTGCGTCGCGAACTTTGGGCGTGATCTCCGCCTGGGGAATACCCATTACTGAGACCGTGTCGTCGACCTGGCGCGGCGGTGCCGTCGATGCGTAGGCGTCGGTTGCTTGGGCCGACGACGCCCGTGTCGTCCCTGACGTACGTGCCAAGCGACGAACCGGCGTTGTCCCCACAGGACCGGTAGAGGATACTTTCATACGTCTAACACTAGATAATGTCGGCGTTCCCGTTGTGGCACCCTAGCACATGCAACCCGTAGGAAGAATCAGCCAGTTTGCCCGCCCCGGTGAAAATTAGACGCCAAGTAGGTTAACAAAGGGTTATCGCTGGCGCTGGGCAATTGATCGGAGCCGGGCTACCCCTATAATCCGCCGCATTCTCGGAGAACCGCGCAATGACAGCAGCCGTCACAATTGGCGTCATCATGGGCAGTCAGTCGGACTGGGAGACCATGCGCCACGCGGTCGAAACGCTGGAAACGCTCGGTGTTTCGCACGAGGTTCGGATTGTTTCGGCCCATCGCACGCCTGACCGCATGGTCGATTACGCCAAAAGCGCGGAAAAGAGAGGACTAGCGGCCATTATCGCCGGTGCCGGCGGCGCCGCCCATCTTCCGGGCATGACCGCATCGATGACGCTCCTGCCGGTCTTCGGGGTTCCCATCGAGAGCAAGGCCCTGGGCGGCATGGACAGCCTTCTCTCTATCGTCCAGATGCCGCCAGGGGTCCCAGTCGGCACGCTGGCGATCGGCAATGCCGGTGCCACCAATGCTGGTCTG
>ERZ890510.365-NODE-365-length-36564-cov-7.991591_pt1 | contig 36564 bp, 34 predicted proteins | sample MGYA00521265_ERZ890510 | MGnify/ENA primary metagenome ERZ890510 (study PRJEB32303, sample SAMEA104408624) | aquatic metagenome | biome: Brackish water; feature: Chemocline; material: water | place: Baltic Sea | collected 2014-10-26T21:54:00 | depth 110 m ... | reverse complement strand
CTGAAATGCATACCCTTGATGTTGTGCAACAGAGGCTTCGATCTGAATAGCATCCGTGTCAGGATGCAAACACAACACTCGCCAAAGATCCATTCCTTCTTGGCGATTCCGAATGGCGTCAAAAACCTGGGACATCGTAACGATGCCAACCTGCAAAAGAGACAACACAATCTCATCCTTAACCACTCCCGAGACGGGCGAAAAGGATTCTGATGAGAGCATGACCGATTCTGCCGGTTCTTCTTCGGATGCTTCTTCGGATGCGAGTAGTTCTGGTGTTGTTTCTAATTTATTAGTAACAAACGACTCGATATTTTCATCCAGTAGGTGATCTTGAGTTAATTGCGCGATCGTGTGCTCAGATGATTCAATCGGACAAAACTCGATCTCAAGGTCATGTTCGAATGATTCAGTATCATTTCCGGTGGAATCATATAGCGCTACAGAGTCGCCATCTTCCAAAAGTTCGTTTAGCAATTCGTCTTCAGAATCGGCGGGATCCAAATTAGTGCCTTCTCTCCCCTTCTCCTCTGAATCGCCAATCAGACCACTGGTGCCATAAATTTCTTCAAGCGTGAATGTATTCTTGTCCGCTCCGTTTGAAACGCCACCTTCGAGGCTTCTCAATGCATCGGACATTTCGTCCAACGACATAGCACTAAGCTCGGTGATGGCTTGTTTTAAGAGCTCACCTTCACGCTTTGACGATCGACTACTCGATGGCGAACGATCTTCGGATCGCTGACTAGGTTTCAATCGTGATATGTCAAAAAGGCGCTTAGGCATGAACGTGTTTGTTTAGTCTCTTACTTCATGAAATCGGATGCAGATGGAGAAACCATAGCGAGTTCTGAAGAAAGTATGGTTAAACCCATAATTGCGAGCGTAATAATCAGGGCAACTGATGTCTGAATCATCTCAACAACTGACGCCAATTTGAGCTTGGTTTCACTTTCATAATAGTCGGCCATCTGACGAGCGCTGGAGCGCACGTTACCGGTCTCAGAACCACTTCTAAAGCGCGCTAGAGACATTTGTGTGAATACCCCGGACGCTTCCATAGCCTTAACTAGGTCCGCCCCTTGGGCTACCATCATAGGAATCGTGATCGTCTTGACGCGATGCTCGATGTATTTATTGCCGCTCGCTTCAGCCGCAATCTTAATCACAGAAATATTTTCGCCGCTACCCGAATACAGAACAGCAAAGACACGACAAAATATTTCTATGTTTAGTTTGTGTAAAAGACCACCGATAATGGGGAGCCGAATCATTACACGGTGGCTAAAAAAGATCCCTTTTGCAGATTTGAAGTAGGCCATCACGACTCCGACAATTGATCCGGACACCAAGAAGACATAACCCCAGTTTTTATCCATCCACTTGGAAAAATTCAGCGTCTTTTGGGTCATTGGAGGCAATTCAAGATTGAAGTTTTCGAACAAACCAGCTGTTTGCGGAAAGATGTACCAAACGTAAAAAACAAACGCAGCCATAAGCACCAATAGGGTGATAACGGGCGTAATCATTGCGCTTTTGATGCTTTTCTTGAACTCACTTTGACGTTCAAGGAATCGTGCAGTGGCCTCATAAATCTCCGACATATTACCGGTTTGAGATGCGATCCCCAGCATGTACGCGGTAAACTTACCTAACATGTGTTGCTGCTTCATAAAGGCTTGTTGCGCTTCCATTCCGCCCTTGAGGTCAGCGTTTAAATCCCTAATAACCTGTTTTAGACTTCTTGACGAAACGTCATTAACCAACAGGTTGAGCACTTCATCAAAGGGTAATTTTTCCTTGAGCAAGTTGGATGAAAGGCGCACGAACATGATCAAATCGGATTCAGGTGGCTTTCTCTGAATATCAAATAGTTTCTTGTTAATCTTTTGAACTTCGAGACCCATTTTCGAAAGCGCGGTCCTAAGCTCGGCTTCCGAAAAAGCCTTTTGTTCACCTTCGATTACCTTTCCATTGAAATGGCGAACTTTATACATATACGTCTGGCGCCGCTCAATGCTCTCGGTGACAAAAGCATGGCGCTCGGCCAACGACCCTACTCGTTTTTTCGCAGCAGATGAACTGGGCGCAAATACAGTCCCTTGAACCGGTTGCCCGGCTCGGCTGATTCCGTTAAATCTATATTCTTTAACTGCCATGACTGTATAAATACTAAGGGACGATGATTCCGCTATCGAAACTGACGTTGGTAGAATCAATCGTAAAATTTGTTATGAAGGTGCGAGCTCCTATATCTGGATAGCGAAAACTATTTCCACTTATAATCAATCTAGAAGCGGTCGCGCTCGTTATCTCAAACTTGGCATGGTGCGTTTCGGCAGCCATATATATTTTCGTAAACCCGTCAGTGGAAAGACCAGCATAACTTGCATTTCCTCCGTTGTATGGATCCATTTTGGATTTCCAAAAAACAGCGGAAGTGGCAATTTCAAGATTTCTACTGATGATGTTTTCCATTTCAGACTGTCTCATTTTTTCTTGGAATGCAACAATTCCAGCAACTACAGCAACCGAAGCGACGATTACGCCCATCACAAGTAGAAGAAGTTGTTGTTGCCCCATAGACGGCAGAGCTCATTAAAAACATTTTAAACATGGACCCGGTTATTCTGTGTATCGGCGGTGATGACCGAACCTTAACGAATGCGGATACAATAAAAAAAGCTCGGGGGGCTGCTTTCGCAGCCCCCCGAGCTCAGACTTTACCTTAGGTGACCAAGGTCCCCAGGGCAGGATGACTAGGCGACTTAGTTAATAGTCGTCGTAATGCTTCCAGGAGTCGTGCCAGTTGCTACCACGACAACCGTGTTCAATGCAACTCCACCACCGTCAAAAGACGTAGCGGTGATGGTCAGGTTGGCGCCTGAAGCCGCCAAATCATAAACTGCATTTAGATTTTCGTACTGATCAGCTTCAGCTGCGGTACCTGGGTGTAAACTGGGAGTGTTTTCACCCACTTTATAACCAATCTGAGCAAAGGTTAAACCAGTCCAGTTGGCAGCGCTTGCGCCTCCACCAAATGCAGATGGTTTCAATTTCCAAGCTTGAGCGTCTGAAACAATGCGGATTGCATCATTAACAAGAGCATCGGCGTTGGCTTTTTTCTGATTTTCAGAAAATGCCTGGATACCTACTACGACGGCCAAGCCGACGATAACGATACCTAGGACAAGAAGAAGTAATTGCTGCTGACCCATTTGAGAACCTCCTTGGTTGTTTGGTTAAGTCAGATATTGAATCTGAGAACGGGCTCCTTTCGGAATTTTCGCTCTGTATGCGGTATCGACGAGGTTTTGTCAGCCTTAAGAATTTTCATCATGAAGTTGCCGTGAAGCCACACGTAAGAGCCGATCAAGTAAGCGCTGTTTGACGCAACACCTCCCCTATCACAACGTATATGAATGAAAGGAGTTATTCATTCCACTAATAGTAAAGAGCTGGGTCATGGTTAATAAAGAAAAAGTCAAAGTGACATTTGAAGAAATGAAAGTCAGGGGCAATCAATTAGTCGATAAGGTGAAGGAAGTTATTGAAGAAGGAAGCGCACGTCGGCTCCTAATAAAGAAGGATAAGCGGACGCTTCTTGAAATTCCGCTTTCCGTTGGCGTTGGTGGAGCTACGGCGGCCATATTCTTATTGCCTACGTTGGCAGCAGTAGGAGCACTTGCCGCTCTCGTCTCTGACGTTGACATCATTATTGAACGGGAAGAAGAAAACGTCACCGTTGTTGAAGCAGAAGAAGTGACAGAAAAAGAAGACTAGACCATTTTCATTCCAGTCCATTGCGGCGTTCTAGCCTAGTATGGCAATTTTGATGATGAACGCTTGGCTGCTGTGTTGTCTCGACTTTCGAACTGAATAAAAAAAGCTCGGGGGGCTGCTTTCGCAGCCCCCCGAGCTCAGACTTTACCTTAGGTGACCAAGGTCCCCAGGGCAGGATGACTAGGCGACTTAGTTAATAGTCGTCGTAATGCTTCCAGGAGTCGTGCCAGTTGCTACCACGACAACCGTGTTCAATGCAACTCCACCACCGTCAAAAGACGTAGCGGTGATGGTCAGGTTGGCGCCTGAAGCCGCCAAATCATAAACTGCATTTAGATTTTCGTACTGATCAGCTTCAGCTGCGGTACCTGGGTGTAAACTGGGAGTGTTTTCACCCACTTTATAACCAATCTGAGCAAAGGTTAAACCAGTCCAGTTGGCAGCGCTTGCGCCTCCACCAAATGCAGATGGTTTCAATTTCCAAGCTTGAGCGTCTGAAACAATGCGGATTGCATCATTAACAAGAGCATCGGCGTTGGCTTTTTTCTGATTTTCAGAAAATGCCTGGATACCTACTACGACGGCCAAGCCGACGATAACGATACCTAGGACAAGAAGAAGTAATTGCTGCTGACCCATAAGTGAACCTCCTTAGTTGTTCGTAATTGGATTCTTAGTTGTTGACCGAGCTTCACCAAGAAACTCGTTTCTGGATTCATTATCGACGGCCTTAAAAGCTACTTAAATATTTTTCCACTGAATTTCAGCTATTATTTTTTGACAGTGGGAGGAGATAGCTACTGTCATCACCCAATACAAATTGAAGCTGTCTTATCTTAAATTTAGAATAAAGTGTACTTTTTGGAGTTGTAGAATGAATCGAAATGGACAAGATCAGGGATTGAAGAAAGAAGGATTGCCTTCCCCTGTCGTTTTTAGTGATGTGCTATCGGCTGCTGAACAATTGGCAGGAAAAGCACACCAAACCCAAATAATGACTTCCCAATCGGTCGATCAGGCAAGTTCTGCTTCTGTATTTTTAAAACCAGAAAATTTTCAGAGGACCGGTGCTTTCAAATTCCGAGGGGCATACAACGCAATGAGCCGCCTCTCCGAAATGCAAAAAACTGCAGGCGTTCTCACCTATTCCTCAGGGAATCATGCGCAAGCAATCGCATTGTCCGGACAATTGTTGGGAATCCGAACTACGATTATCATGCCAGAAGATGCTCCCGTAGTCAAAAAAAATGCTACAATCGCATATGGAGCAGAAATCATCTCCTACGATAAGAATGCGGTTTCGCGTGAGGATCTGGCCAAACAGGTTGCTTCAGAACGGTCGCTCACCCTCATCCCCCCCTATGATCATCCTCATGTTGTGGCAGGACAAGGCACGGTTGGCTTAGAACTGATGCAAGGCGTTTCGAACTTGGACTTTCTATTTGTCCCATGCGGCGGTGGTGGCCTTCTGTCCGGCTGCGCGATCGCTGCCAAAGCGTTACAACCATCCTGCCATGTTGTTGGGGTAGAACCTGCGGCTGGCGATGATGCCACGAGATCATTTTATTCCGGCACCCTACAAACCGTCCATAACCCGGATACGATTGCCGATGGAGCCCGAACGCCCTACTTGGGCTCCATAACTTTTCCTCTGGTCAGGCAACACGTAGACTCCATGATAACAGTTGATGAAGCTGAGATTGTCACAGCCATGAGTCTTCTTTGGAATCGAACTAAGATGATCGTGGAGCCGACGGGGGCGATGTCCCTCGCAGGCCTTTTGAGCGGTAAAATTGAAGTTAGGGGCGCCCGGGTAGGTGTGGTTTTAAGCGGCGGAAACGTAGATTTACTCTCGGCCCTTAAACTATTGGCCCAGTCAAGTGAAGCTTGATACTCCCAATTTAGATCGGTTGCGGTCCTATCTCGACCCCATCGTGGATCGATTTGAGCAAGCGGACTTTATAAAAGACGATCCCATTTCCATTCCTCACGGTTTCGAGGATCCTGATGATCAATCGATTATTGGTTTATTTGCGGCCTTGTTAGCCTGGGGCAGGCGTGATATAATGTTGGCCAAATTGGTACAATTGTGCGAACGAATGGACTATAAACCGGCAGAATTTGTTCGCACCTATTCAGCCTCCTCTAGCAGATCCAAACTGGAGGGTTTTGTGCACAGGACGTTCAATGCCAACGACGCTGAGGGACTCACTCTTTCACTTCAGGCCCTTTTAACCGATTCGTCGTTGGAAGACATTTTTCGGCGCGGCATGAAAGCTGAGTCTCCCATAGAATCCGGTATTCAATATCTATCAGAACAAATAGTACAAAACGTACCAGGGCAACCTAAAAGAATTCAGAAGCACTTTGCTCGCCCTTCATCCGGTTCATCGTGCAAACGTTGGAATATGTACCTGCGCTGGATGGTGAGACCCGGCCCCGTGGACTTGGGACTCTGGAAGTCGATACCTGCTCGGGAATTGTTGCTACCTCTCGATGTTCATTCAGGCAGACAAGCTCGCTGCATCGGTCTGATTAACCGAAATGCTAACGATTGGAAAGCGACTTTGGAATTAACAAAAGCCTGTCAACAACTAAATATTGAAGACCCTGCACGGTATGATTTCGCCCTTTTCGGGACTGGTGCGGCAGGTGAACAGCTCAAATTCCCGATTTCTGAGTCCTAAGGCGACGGCCTATTCGCTACATGTGAGCCAATGGCATGATATGCTCGTTGATGATACACCACAGGCCGGCCCGGCTCCCCTTCTTCGATTCCTTCGACGCAGCCTAAAAGGATGGAATGATCTCCCCCATCATATATTTGTGTCGTCCTACACTCAAATCGAACCAAATAGGATCGTAAACTTGGTATTCCTAACGGACCTTCCATCATAATCGAAGGATCAACCGAATCCAGCGTACTCAAGTCCGGATCCGCAAACTGGTCTGAAATGCTTGCTTGGTCTTCTCGCAGAACGTGGACCAAGAAATAGTCAGCCTTTACAATCACATCGTGAACGCTGGAATCCTTTTGGACATTAAAACAGACCAGCGGTGGGTCTAGAGAAAGAGAAACGAACGAACCAATTGTTAAACCCATTGGTCCGCTTTGAGCGTCGAACGTAACGACTGTAACCACTGTTGGAACGTGTCGCATCCCACGCCTAAAGTCCTCAGGTCCCACCGGCGTTCTAGGTAAATTGTTCATCTAACTTTTTTATGAAAAGACGTCTTTTACCCGTGAGAAGAACGATTTTCGGTCTCCAAGAGATTCTGGGCTTGGTATGAAGGACGGAGAATCCCGCAAGGACTCCATGAGCTCCGTTTCTTCCTCTGTCAGGCTAATAGGGGTCCAAACGTGAATTCGAACCATTTGATCGCCTCTTCCAGTTGACTCAATATCTGGAAGTCCCCTTTCGCGCATGCGAAGAATTTTCCCAGATTGAACGCCGGCATCAACCTGGAGCCGCGCCCGGCCCTTCAACGTTGGAACCTCAGCTTCCATCCCAAGAGCAGCCTCTGGAATCGAGATGTACAACTCGTGATACACATCCAAACCTTCTCTGGTAAAATGTTCGTGCGCTTTTTCTTCGATTTCGACTCTTAAATCGCCGGATTGTCCACCACGCAAACCCGCGTTTCCAGCACCTCTCAACGTTAAATAGTGTCCCTCTAGAACTCCTGAAGGCACCGTAATGTTGATGGTTTCCTCGCCTTTAGCTCGGCCCTCACCCGCACACGTTTCGCAAGGATGTTTCACGATGCGTCCTTCCCCTCTACAGGTAGGACACGGCTGAACGTTTACAAACTGACCAAAAACAGAGCGCGTAACTTGCCGTACTTCACCCTGTCCTTGGCATGTCCGACACGATTCGTAGCCGGAAGTAGCATCTGAAACTCCATTTCCATCGCACGTCGTGCACTCAATAAACTTGCGAACCTTGATCTTCTTTTCAGTCCCTTCGGCTATTTCTTCTAAAGAAAGGGGCAGTTTAATACGTAGGTCACTGCCGGGACGTCCTTGTCTTCGACCTCGCCCACCAGCGCCACGGCCGCCAAACATCTCATCAAAAACACTACCTCCGCTTCCAAAGATGTCACTAAATGCGCTAAAAATGTCATTTATGTCTTGAAAACCTGCGCCCCCAGCCTGACCACCATTGCGCAATCCAGCGTGACCAAACTGGTCATAACGCTGGCGTTTGGCTGGATCGGAAAGAACCTCGTACGCTTGAGCTGCTTCCTTGAATTTATCTTCCGCTGCTGAATCCCCTGGATTTCGATCAGGATGAAATTGCAAGGCAGCCTTACGGTAAGCTTTCTTAATCTCTTCAGGAGTAGCGCCTTTCTCAACGCCAATGACTTCGTAATAATCTCTCATATTAGGCAGAAACGATAACGCGGGCGTGACGCAAGACTTTATCTCCCATGCGGAAACCTCGCTGAATTTCAGAAATGACGATACCAACTTCTTGCCCTTCGGCAGCTGGTTGCTGTAACAAAGCTTCGTGTTCTTCTTCGTTGAACGCGTGACCGACGGTTTCCATAGGAATCACATTCATCTTAGACAGTTCGTCCATCAATTTTAAATAGACTAAATCGACGCCCGATTTCAGGGAGGAATAAGCAGGGGACAATTCTCCATCTGCCTCTTGTTCTGCTATCTTCGTGGCCTCTAAAGACCGATGAAAATCATCTACCACATCCAATAATTTTTGAATGACAATACTTTTTCCTAGCGAGACGGATTGCGCCTTTTCCTGCTCTGTACGTCTTCGATAATTTTGGAATTCAGCGGCTTGCCGCTTCAACTGGTCGGTAGACCCGGCCAATTCATTCGTCAGACGCTCGATTTCAAGACTCCGATCTGCAATCTCGTCGATCGCCTGAATGACATAATCGCGTTCGTTATCATCTTCCACGATATCCGGGGAAGATGAATCTCCAAATTCGATGATATTGTCCGTTTCCAGGTCGTCTGCCTGTTTTTGTCGTTTGGAAGCCATACCTAATTCAAATCCGTAAAACCTGTTATATCAGGCAAAATGTTTGGGGGAGCCTGGGACACTCATAAGAGTAGCCATTCCTTCTACCAAAGCCACTGCTCTAGCATAGTTCATTCGAGTTGGGCCAATCAATCCGACCATTCCTTGCAAATTACTGCGTATGAACGGGGCTGACACTATCGACAGTTTTCCGGAGGAATGATACTCCGATTCGACACCAATACGAATGGACGCATGGCCAAAGTTAACACGTTCAAGATCCGATGATCTCTCTATCAGACGGACGATGGAAGACCCATCGTCCAAGAATTCGATCAATTCCCTCATCTGAGCAGACTCAGAAAATTCAGGCTGCGATAAAATATAAGAAGCTCCCTCCAACTGGATAACCCTAGCTTCTGGAGCTTCAGTAAACAAATCCGTAGAACGATCTACGATGAGTTGAATCAAGCCCGTCTCTTCTCCAGTTATATCCTGGAATCGAGGCACACAGGTGCGCCGAATCTCATCCAACGTCAATCCTGCTAATCGCTCGTTTAAGAGAGCAACTAAATCGTCCAATTGCGAACGTTTTAGTTCTGTAGAGACTTGCAAAAGTATCGTTCGAATAAATCCACCTTGTACACTGATGACAAACATCAGCATTTCTGCAGAAATATGGACAATTTCAAGCCGTTGAAGCACGCCATTGTTCATCTGAGGGCTCAGTACTACGCCCAACAAATGAGACAATCTTGAAAGTAATTTTGAGCTTTCTCGTATTAACAACTGAGTGTCCTGCATCGCCGATAGCAGTTCTCGTTGCATCAATTCACGTTCATCCACCGAAATAACGGCTGCTTCCATCAACTCGGTCACAAAAGCCTGGTATCCTAATTTAGTCGGGATTCGGCCAGCCGACGTAAAAGGATGCCCTAATAATCCCATCGATTCCAATTCATTCATGTCATTGCGAATCGTAGCAGAACTCATTCCCAAATTGTACTTCTTTTTTAACCAATTGGAACCAACTGGTCCAGCAGATTCAATATGGCCTTTTACTACAAGGCGCAGCACAGAACGCTGTCGAAGGGACAACTTGCTGATTATCTGACTAGGCGTTGTATAGATCGTTTTGGCCAAGGAAGTATGAATGCCGCGGGATGAAAGTTTGAAGGTGCATTAACTTCAAGGTGCAACCCGTTATAACCCCCAGTAGTTTCCCTTCTTTTGCTTTTCAAGTAAGGACCAAATTGAGTGGCCACTTGGCATAAAAACGTCGGGGCTTCCTCCCAATGGAGGAAGCCCCGACTATTAACGCATTGAATTACCAGGGTCCGCTACTCAACGCGCTGAATGTTAGATTTGCGATCTACTTTGAACGATGCTCCAAAGTCTGTGTCATAGGAATAGTTGCTATCCCTGCTCAACGGACTATTCGACATCAATCCTCGAGCTGCTCCACCGTTATAGCCGTAGTAAGAATCGTAATCGTCACTTTCTGCGCTTATAGCATCTACGCCATAATCCCACAACCAGCCTTCTTCCTCCGGAAGGAGTGATATAGGTGCAAAACCATTAAAATTACGAGGGTCAAACAAGCGGCTGCGCCTAATTCGACTTACTTTTCCTGAACGCAGATTCAATTTACCCGCTTCGTATCCGTCGGAGTCACGGTAGCCGGCCATAGCATAGTCATCGTAGAAACGAGTAGAGATCATCTCGAATCCGGCACGACTATCACCCACTACAAATACATCGCGATCAAAATCGATTCTACCATCCCGGTAAACGGTTGCTTCGATTTTTGATAGGCTTGAAGGAATTCGGTCCACGGTACCTAGGTATCTACCTGAATCGTAAAGGGCGACTTCTTCAATATCAATTTCTAAAACCGCGTATTCATTGTTCGCGTATTTCACTTTGTGGCGATAAACGGTTTCCATCTCAACGCGAGAAGATCGCTTCTGTCCGCTCCAATTGGACTCCACATAAACCACCTGACGATATCGATATCTAGGCGACCATCTTCGTTCATACCGAACCATCCAAGGCCAAGCTATGTGAATGGATATGCGCGTGGACGGACGGTAATTGCGATTAAACTTTGAGGGAACGAAGATCCTAGGGGCAAACCGAACTGAATTCCGCCTTTTATTATTTACTACAACCTGGGATTTACCGCCGTTTTTTAAAGTCGACCGATTGCCAACAACGTCGCCGCGGCCTACGTTTCCATTTGAACGGTTACCGACTGTTCGGTTATCATTTGATCTCGAGGCGTTAGAATTCCGATTTCCCGCAGCATTCGTATTTCTATCAGTCCGTTTAGCCTGCGCGTTTCTGGCATCCGAAGAACTAGACCTATTACCAGTCGAGCTGCGAGCTGCGTCAGAAGAACGGGATTGTGATCCCGTTTCTTTCGAACCTTCACGTTTTTCAACCTTGACTTTGGATCTAACAGCCTTAGATGCTGAACGGGGTTTCGAGGTTTTTTTGTCTCTTTGTACCGTCACCTTGCCTTTAGAGGTACGAGTTCGTTGAGCCATCGACTCTTGAGGAATCGAAGCAAATGTGAAAAGCGCCACCAACAAAGCGAGCGCAAAAAACCGAAGGTTTGTAATGTTGTGTTTCATGATTGTATACCCCGTTTCAATAAATGATTTAGCCGTGAGAAACGGACCCTACCATTTACATAGACAAAGTCGTGCCACAACACAAAAGCCGGTATCCTGTGAGATAAGACTTTAAATGAGGCATCAACCTACCACGATCGAAGGCATTGAAATCCCCAAGTGTCCAATAATCGGTACACAAAGGGGGCGGAGTCTAAAATTGACGTTTTCGCCCTAAACAGGAACTCCCCACACCATTGTTCCACCAATGTGACCTGTTAGGCCAATCAACAAAGAAGAAAGTAAAACCAAAATAAATGTGACGATTCTAATCCACAGACGTGCCTCAGAATGAAACGTGTCACGCGCAATCATCCATTTGGCGAAAATCAGCCACGCGAAAGAGATGCCCATTATCCACAATGCTCGTTCAGCCGTCGACTCATGCAACTGAACCAATTCGTCCACAATCGCAATGCCATCGCTTTGATCTTTCATCGCATCCCCCGTTCTGAGGGCCAGAACACCGCCAATAAATGCCATTCCCTGAAGCCACATGGTAATAGTTAGCCAGTAAATTCGGTTGCGAACAAGCCAAATTGAGGCAAAAACAACGGATACTACCCCCAATGCAACTGGAAAATGAGCCAATACCGGATGCAGTACTGGAATTGTATAGGGTGACAACTGATCAAACATCCTTATAACCGAAAATGGAGAACGGGCACGCAGAGCAGGCGTATAATAGGATTGAAATTTAAGAACACCTCCTTGTTTAGCGTATTCCCCGTATGAAGTTTCTCAAAACCTTGTTGGCCAACGTCTTAGGATCGTTGATCGCATTCGGCATCCTACTATTTTTCGGATTTTTATTCATCATCGCCCTCGCGTCAACCGGAAATCAATTGCCGCCGGTTCGAGCAAACTCCATATTGACCATTGACTTGATTGGCTCATTTCCCGAAATCGTTTCAGGCGACCCACTAACCCAAATGTTAGTTGGCGAGGCAGCAGTCGGCTTACACTCCATCACAGCTGCAGTCGAAGCAGCTGCTACCGATTCAAAAATCAAAGGGATCTGGATACGCAGTAATGGGATGATTTCCTCCTGGGCATCTCTCGAAGCCATAAGGCGTTCGCTGGAATCTTTCAAAACAAGCGGGAAACCAATTCTAGCCACGAGCAAAAATCATTTTATGATGGAGTCTGAGTATTTTCTTGCTTCTGTAGCGGACAGCCTTTTTCTCGAACCTGAGTCCATTTTTGAGTTTAATGGGTTTGCGCTTACTTCGACTTTTTACGGCGACCTTCTCGAAAAATTGGGTGTGAAGGCTGAAGTCGTTCGATCTGGTAAATACAAAGGAGCAGTAGAAGCCTACACCAGAAGCTCCATGTCGGTTGAAAACCGCGAACAGCTCGGGGCGCTCCTCGATGGAATAGAAAACAGTTTCGTTTCTTCCGTTTCCAGTTCAAGGAAAATGTCTCCGGAGCAGGTCAGGCAGCTTATGAATGAGGATGCCATGTTTTCCGCGAGAGAAGCTTTTGACAATGGGCTTGTGGATGGATTGGCATTTGACGACGAAGTTCAAGACAAGCTTAAAATGATCTCAGGAGCAGATTCCAGCAAGGCCCTTGTTACCGTTTCCGCGTCCACGTATGCCGCGCAACTTCGCCCCAAAAAATCAACTGAAAAAATCGCGGTCGTTCATATTACTGGCACTATGATGTCAGGAGCCCCCTCTGAATCCCCTCTCTCAGGCGGAGGACTTGCCGGATCAGATACGATTGTGAAAGCGATCAGGCAGGCCAGAGTTCGTAAGGGAGTAAAGGCGATGGTCATCCGCATTAATTCTCCTGGCGGTTTTGCTCCGGCTGGAGACGCCATGCTCAGGGAAGTAGAACGAACCGCTGCTGAAATGCCCGTAATCATATCCATGGGTGATCTCGCGGCTTCCGGAGGCTACTGGGTGGCCACAGGAGGAAGCAGAATCTTTGCTGAAAAAAACACTATTACGGGCTCAATTGGTGTTTTTTCTATGTTTTTTAATGCGAGCGGTCTCGTGGAAGACAAAATTGGGATCACATTTGATAACGTTACCACTGGCCCGTACGCGGACATGTTTTCCGGTATGAGAAGCTATACGGATTCGGAACGCGCCATTCTGAATAAGGCTACCGACGGCACTTACCAGGCCTTTTTGAAAAAAGTAGCCGATAGCAGAGGGATGAGCGTGGAAGATGTGAATGCCATCGCACAGGGGCGGGTATGGACCGGGGAAGATGCCATTACGGTCGGTCTGGTCGACGAGATCGGAGGATTGGAATCTGCCATCGACTACGCAGCCAAGGCCGTCTTTTTGGACCCCACAGCTGTTGAAATTGTCCGCTATCCGGCACCGACCTCTTTCATAGATCAATTCTTGAAATCCCCGATGGGAAGCGTCCGAACTTTGTCGGAAGTGTTCGGATCGAAAAACAAACTTCTCGTTGGAAAACAGCTGGATGAGATTCAACAAATGGTCGAATCTCGGGGACAAGTTCAAGCGCTCTGGCCGTGGACCATCACAATTCGCTAAGAAGAGACTTCCCTGTCATTTGAACGGGTTGATCTATTCCAAGAATGTCCAGAATTGTTGGAGCCACATCGCCCAAACGACCGTGGTGCACCGTACCCTTAAATCCTTCTTTGATAATAAGGTGAGGTACGCGAACGGTTGTGTGCGCCGTGTGCGGCGTTCCATCCGGATTGCGCATTCGATCTGAATTGCCGTGATCAGCAATTATGTTGACCGAATATCCCGAGTTCAAAGCAGCGTCGATTATAACTTTTGATGTTTTATCAACGGCTTCCACTGCTTTGACGGCGGCGCCAAAAACTCCAGTGTGCCCAACCATATCGGGGTTGGCGAAATTGATAACTACTAAGGAGTAATTTTCCTTTTGAATGGCTTCGGCTACCTTCCTTGCTAGCTCAGGCGCACTCATTTCCGGCTGCAAGTCGTAGGTAGCCACTTTTGGCGAAGCTACAAGTATTCGGTCTTCTCCTTCAAATGGAGCCTCTCGGCCGCCATTGAAAAAGTAAGTGACATGTGGATATTTCTCGGTTTCTGCGGCCCTTAACTGTTTCAGACCGTGCTCCGCTATGACCTCACCCAACGTATGGGTCAGGTTCACCTTCGGAAAAGCAACCGGAAAAGAAAAAGAAGATTCATATGGCGTAAAAGCCACAAAATGTAGGTTTCTTAATTGTTCACGGCTAAAACCTCGAAAAGCGTCGTCTAACAATGCATGGCACATCTGACGCGCACGGTCCGCTCTGTAATTTGTGAAAATTACTACGTCGTTGTCTGCAATCGATCCATTAGAATAGGAGCCAATCGTAGCCGGCTCGACAAATTCATCTGTAATCCCGGCGTTATAATTAAAATCAATGGCTTCGGCCGCTGTTTCAAATGAAGCACCTTTTCCGTGAGCCAACAGGTCGTAAGCTTTTTGGATTCGGGGCCACCTATTGTCCCGGTCCATAGCCCAATAACGACCAACGATGGACGCGATTCTCCCGCATCCCACTCTATCCATTTCAGCCTCAAGACTGGACAAATAGTTTTTTGCACCGTGAGGAGAGGTATCCCTTCCGTCGGTGAAGGCGTGCACTAATACATTGTCTTTGGATAATCCGTGTGATGCGCCAAGCTCCAGCAATGCGTGCAAATGGCTTTGAAGTGAGTGCACACCGCCGTCTGAAAGAAGGCCCAAAACGTGAACGTTGCTACCTCGACGTGTCGCCGTCTCCATGGCTTCGACCAACACTCGATTTTCGAAAAAAGATCGATTCCGAATGGCTTCGTCGATTCGCGTCATTTCCTGATAGACCACTCGTCCGGCCCCAAGATTCATATGACCGACCTCTGAATTGCCCATTTGTCCTTCAGGCAATCCTACAGCAAGTCCACTGGCATCGAGCGTGCTATGGGGATATTTGGCAAACAAACTATCTAGAAAGGGTTTTTTTGCATGATCTATAGCGCTCACTGAAGGATCCTCAGCAATTCCATATCCATCCAAAATCATCAACAAGTGCTTCTTCATTCCATTTCCTGATAGTCGCGATTTCAAAATATGTTATTTTTTGGCGCGTGTTATACTCTGAAGTCCAATATTTGCTTGGTCGAAATGCCTGATTTCGAAAGAAACACATTCATCGATCCGCACTTCGGGCATGAAACCTGATCAACTCTGTACCGATCACTGACCTGGTCTGGAACGTCGAAATAATGATTTCGGCTCGCACAATAGTATTTCCCCATCTTGGAGTCCAATCCCTGACGAGGCTTTGGCAATCGTTCAAGCCTCGAAAAATAGTCACAGGCCGCTGATGCCGTGCACGCCTTACAATTTGGAGATCTCGCCGAACAGGTATACCGACCGTGCAAAATCAAGAGGTGGTGGGCGTCTCCCCAACTGGCCTCAGGTAACAAACTTTTTAACTGCCGTTCTACCTTTTCAGGCGTTGTGGCGGCCCTTGTTACCAGTCCAATTCGATTTGCGACCCTAAATACGTGCGTATCAACAGCTAAGGCAGGGACATTAAACGCGACGGAGGCAACAACTTGGGCCGTTTTTCTACCAACACCTTGAAGCTGTACCAATTCATCAATCGTGCCCGGTACCTGCCCTCCAAAACGTTCATGCAGGATATTCGCGGTTTGAACCAAGTGTTTGGCCTTGCTATTGGGATAAGATATGGACCGAATCCAAGGCAGAACGTCGTCAGACGTGCACCCTAGCATTGACGCGCTATCTGGGAAACGCTTGAACAATGCTGGAGAAACAATGTTGACTCGTGCATCCGTGCATTGGGCCGATAACATCACGGCGACTAAGAGTTGCCAAGTATTTTCGTACTCTAATTCCGTTTCGGGTTCAGGTATTACCTTGCGAAGTGCGTCAAATACACTTTTAGCTCTTTGTGTCCTGTTCATATCCTACAAAATCTACTATAAAATCCGCGATATGCGAAGCTACATAAGTCTGCTGACAGTCTGTGTACTTTTTCTTTTCGGATCTTCGGAAGTTAAAGCTCAATTGCCGCCGAGCGTATCGGCGAGCACCCAAATCTCCGTGATTACGATTTTTCCGGGTGAACCTACGTATTCGGCATGGGGGCATTCTGCGCTTCGGGTAAAGGACCCAGAATCCGGACTAGACGCCTCATTTAACTATGGCACGTTTGACGTAACGAGGCCTTATTTCATCCCCAGGTTCACGTATGGGGATATGTTGTACCAACTCTCAGCCGATCCAACGTCTGCTCTTCTAAGAGGCGCAAATTTCCAGGAACGCGATGTCGTTGAACAGCTATTATTGCTAGACACACTGCAAGTAGCTGGGATATATGACCTACTTCTGGAAAATCTTCGTCCAGAAAACAAGTCTTATCAATACGATTTTGTATTCGACAACTGTTCGACCCGGCTATTAGACCTTCTTTTTGCCGTCGATGCGATTCAATTGCCCGAAACTGACGAATTTGGAACGACCTATCGGACGATGTTGGATGAATTTATACACGAGCGCGGCCTGCTGGATCTTGGAATTGACCTTGTAATCGGAAGTAAACTGGACAAAATCCCGTCGGTTCGGCAGCGAACCTTCCTCCCAGTGTATCTCCTGAAGATAATTGATCGTTCAACCACTCCTGAAGGAGTTCCTATTGTGGACGCGAAAAATGACGTATTGACGTTCGATTCCGAAGCACCGACCTCTTTGCCACCTTGGACGCTTTGGATTTCGTCGATCTTTTCGGCCTTTGTCATTTTCATGTCTGTCAGAAAACCAGCCTTAGGCACTGGCTTTGACCGAGTATTTATGGGTCTGATCGGCCTAATCGGAGTGTTTCTACTTTTGATGTGGTTTGCGACTCTGCATCACGTGACTTCAGCCAATTGGAACCTTGCGTGGGCGCTTCCCCCCCACCTATTTGTGGCTTTGCGCTGGAATCGCTTTCCATGGCTCGCGTCGTACCTGAAATGGACTGCATTCTGGACCGTTGGCGTCATAGTCCTACAACTCGTTGTCTCGCAAGCCACCCCGCCCGCCATGATTCCCCTACTTTTTGCCTTTTCAGTGCGGATGTGGGCTATTCAGCGGCCTGAACAGGATTCTATTCAACCTTAAAGTGGACCTAAAAACTAGGCGTCAACGACACGCCTAGCTATTGCGTTCTCGGGTTCGGATCGAGTGATGCTCGTGATCCGGCTCCGCGACGCCATCCATAAGGCTTCCTCGTTCTACCGCGCCTTCTTTCAGCGAATCGAATGTTTGAGGAGGCACTTCATCAATCTGTTTAGATGTATTTAGGACGGTTTCCGTCTTGCTAGGGCGCTGCGCCACGACATTTTTTGAGGTGAGGTGAATGGCCTTAGAAGCAATAGTTTCAAATTGTTCGCTTCGATCAAACCGCCATTGGGAAAGCTGAAGCGTAGTAAAACCTGTCCCAATTAACCCTGCTATACTAAACAAGAGAATCGTTCCCAGAACTCCTCCATCAATGCCGCCCGCAATTGCGGACGTAACAAACATTACTAGAGCGGCCAAAATTATACTAAAACTTCCAAAGATGCCCCCCTTTGCGTTCCCCTTAAGTGTTCGCATATGAAGCCGGTGGCCGTTTGACGTGGGTTCAACGAGCACCCGCAGGTTACCATTCGACCATTCTCGCAACGACCCGTCACGCGTTACTTTTCCTTGTGCGTGAAAGGTGTCTCTTAATTCTACGACTAATTTATCCCAGTCAGTATCCGTTAACGGATTGTCCAGATTGACAGTTTTACTTACGCTGAGCCGGAGCCCAAGAAACTTTGATGGCTTTGGTTCATCTGGCGTTTGGTCCACAGCAATTACAGCTTTGGTAATCAAGTCAGGAGAAATTCCAGTTTCGAGGGCAATCAGATGGAGATCTGCCAACGTGAGTCCCTCCTCTCTAGTGGCCTCTTCGTTCACTATTTCCTGGGCCTTGGAGGCCCGATTGAATATAGCAGCGATTTCTTTCTGGCTAAACCTGCGTTCAGGGCTCATATGTCTTCTCGGGTCTTGTCTCGACCAACTTCCAAAAGCTAAAAACTAGCGATTGGGATCGTAATAACAAGATATTATTGAGGCCATTTCTGTTTGGCCAACCGCAATTCGGTGGCAAAGGTCCATGGTTTCGGCCGGAATCAGCCCGCCAAGGGGCTGGGGAACGGTTGGGAAAGCTCTAAACGCAGAAATCAGTTTCTTGTCCCACATTGGATGATATTTTATTAAATCGTCTGGATATACAATTTTCCGATCACCGCCTTCGTCTACCGCACGAAACGGTTCGTCAATATTGAGGTACCCATAATCGTCGGTCAATTCTTCGCCCGGATGAATGTCTCGTACCGCAAATTCGAAATCATAGGCTGTCGAAATACAACTCGAGTTAAAACTATGGTTTACGAAGCGGCCCATATCCCAGCAAAGAACCAAATTGCCATCCCTGTTACGGTAGCAATAGGTGTTTATTATTTCCTGAAACACCTCACCCATCTCAATAATTTGAAGGGGAGTAAACGTTCGATCCAATTTGTCCAAAACCCACGTTATCGTGCCTTTGGGGATGAATTTGGTTGCCACAACTCCATATCCCACGTCACCATTTAAAAATCGCAATTCAGTATCTGGATGAATCATAAAAGATCGTTCGACCGTGTTGTATTGTGATTTGGGAGTGCAAAAGAACAACTTTCCGCCTTCTTGGACCTCACTTTAAGGCCTATGATTGGCGGCGAATGGTAGTGATTGGCTCGATCTCGTGCAATAGGTGGTTCGTGTGATTTAATGTCGAACCTCTTTAGCATCGAATTCGGATGATCTGACCACAGTTTGGGGTCGAAATATGTTGGGCGCTCTGATCGTCCTATTTGTCTATCAGAATCCGATATCCAAACATGATTCGATTGTAATCAAAAAAGTCTAGCGTGCTAAATTCGCCGAAGAACGAGGCGCCTGTTTTTGCTTTGTATTCGATTCCTGCGAATAGATTGAGCTTCAACTCTAAGCCTGAGAGTACTTTATCGCTCACTAGTCCAGCTCCAGTACCTGCATAAAAATGGGCATTTTCGCTAATACTGTACGGATACCATGCGACGTTTGCCAAAGCCGTAATTCCTACAGCTTCCCCAATGGTAATCGCAGCTTCTGGAATAAAACGGACTTTCTGATCAGGAAAGCGATAATCGGCGCGAGCTCCAAAGACTACGCGGTCAATACCGTCCTTCATCCGAAGGCCAATTACAGGGATAATGCTGTTTAGCTTTTTGTCCGCGAAAACAGCCATCAGGCCTCTGGATTTCTGAGCCGTCGTATCCACCGGAGTCGCCGACGGCGCTGGTCGGCCTTCAACCTGAATTTCGATTGGTTGAGCTTTATTGGCGTCTTCTACTTTCCCGATTTCGGTTGAAATCCGCTTGTCTAGACGGTTCTCCATCTCTTTCAGGCTTTTTTCAAGCTGTTGGGCCGTAACGCCTGCAGGCGCTGCTTTTCCATCGTTTTTAGCTTCTTGCTCGGCAAGTACCTTCTGAACGATCGCTTGAACCATATCAGGGGAAATTCCAGCCAGCGCAACCGTTGAATCTGGACGTAACACAACTGCAGGAGTAGCATCCCCCAACTCTACTTTGTTGGCCTTATCTACAACCATTTTGGGAACGAAGCTGGAGTCCACTTTGACACGTTGTTCTGAAGTGCCGAAACGAATGTAGATCTCCCCAACTTCCGGGACGGGGATGGTCAATGTGCGATCAGAGATGTTACTGTCATGACCCTTCATGACCATCATGGAATCGAGTTTGACCATGGCGCTCTTTAATTGCTCTTCGAGCATCCGAATACGTTTTTCAGCGGGCGTCTCATTCGCCAAGAAAACATCAACCATCATTGGTGTTTCCTCAACTACCACGACGTCAACCGGCACCTCAACTTCTTCCGCGACGAGAACACATTGTTCGAAAAATTCGAATAATTGGTTTTGAAGCCGGTCCCTAGAAGGTAAACACCATCTAGTTCCAGAAACTTTCCAAAGCCAAATCCAAGTTCGCCGCCGTACATCAAGCCGTCTTTTAGACCAGCATCGTCGCTGGAAAAAACGTATTTGCCTACGGGCGAAAGCGTATAGCTAATTCCGCTTACTTGGGCATCAGCTTGCCTTACCGTTGCGCTAAGAGTCAACGCGATTATGGCAATGAACTTTAGCACTGTACGTAAGATCGAGTTCGCTTGAAATTTTGTCATTGGGTGGTTCAGTTCGTCATTCGCTGACGTGGTAGGTTGTAGAACGGCTCAAATCGGGTTGAGACGAAATGCTTCTGTCTAGTTGGTCACGATCGAAGCCATAAAAACTTGTTTTCGCAGGCCTTCTTTAGGCCTTTCAATTGCCGTTCTGGGTGGTACGAGATAAGCCGCAAAACGCCTATATCGGGTCACATCGAAATGGGCGTTTCCAATCGAAACCACACAAACTTCACACTGTTAACCACTGACTCAGTGCTCTAATCGAGGGTTTTGCGGTACCGGAGCATAGCCAAGATGCTAACCGCAATGGCAAATATGCCCATTGCAATGATGGGATCTCGAACGTCAGCAAATTCGCTTCCTTTAAGCATGACTCCTCTCACCACCCGTAGAAAATGAGTTAGGGGCAAGACGCTTCCGATGTTTTGTGCCCATTCTGGCATTCCCCTAAATGGAAACATAAATCCAGACAGTAACATGGACGGGAGGAAGAAGAAAAACGTGAGTTGCATAGCCTGCATTTGCGTTTTTGCAACCGTCGAAAAAGTGAATCCCAGCGCTAAATTGGCTATCACAAAAACCGCCACTCCGACGAGCAACAGCCACATTTCCCCCTCGAAGGGAACGCGAAAAAGCACCTTTGCTGCAATCAGGACAACGCACGTTTGAACGGCACCTACCATGACATAGGGCGAAATCTTCCCGATCATCACCTCCAGGGGCCTCGCGGGCATCGCCAAAAGATTTTCCATCGTCCCTTTTTCCGATTCCCTGGTCATGGCAATGCTGGTAATCATGACCAATGTCATCGTCAGAATAATCCCAAGCAGACCTGGAACGATGTTATAGTAGGTTATTCCCTCTGGGTTATACTTGGCCTGAACTACCAAATCATATGCTTCGCGTGTCGGCGCGAGATAACTTAGCGTCCCGGTCAACTCCCGCTTTAATGCTCCTGCGATTATGGCTCGTGCCCTAGAGATCGCGTTGGACGAAGCTGAAGGGTCTGAGGCGTCGGCCTCGATCAAGATTTGAGGCCGGTCTCCCCGAACCAGTCTTTCCGTAAAACCTGGTGGAATGGTAACCACAAAAGCAACCTTACCGCTTGCCAGCAATCTCTGCCCTTCTTCGGGATCAGATGTTTGCAAAATGATTTCGTAATAACCAGAATTTTCCAACCCCTGAAGGATCGACCTAACTATGGGCGTCTGCTCTTCAACAAAAATGGCAGTCGGAAGATGTTTTGGATCTGAATTAATGGCATAACCGAAAAGTATCAGTTGAATGACGGGAATTCCAATCATCATCCCAAACGTTAGCCTATCGCGCCTCATTTGTATGAGTTCCTTGAGCCAAACAGCCCATACGCGTCTTAATGAAGCCAATAAGATCATTGGTGCATCCTCGTATCTTCGCCGGAGCTATTCATGAGCGCGATGAATGAGTCTTCCAGGCTCGGCCTAACTTCTTTCCAGGAAACCCCGTCAAGGGCGGACGTCTGTAGAGCTGCTTCTAGATGCTCCCGATTCATCCCGCTAACGTGCAAGGCAGATCCAAAATAGGCGACGTGTTCTACGCCTGAGCTTTTCTTGAGCAGAACCGCTAATTCTCGGATTCCATCCCCTTCGGCAGTAAAGGTGACCAGCCCAGATCTATCTATAATGTCTGCAACCGTCCCCTTTGTAACCATTTCTCCATTGGACAAATATGCGATTTTATCGCACCTCTCCGCTTCATCCATATAATGTGTCGAAACCAAAACCGTCATCCCATTGGTCGAAAGATGGTGGATTTCATCCCAAAAATCGCGGCGAGCTTGCGGATCTACACCTGCAGTAGGTTCGTCCAACAATAAGAGCTCAGGCTTGTGCATGGTCACGGCCGCCAAGGCTAGTCGCTGCTTCCAACCACCTGACAAAGCATCTGCCACTTGATGCTGACGATGTCCAAGACCCAAATTTTCGAGCGTCTCGTCTACTTTGGCCTTCATCTTTGGCAGCTGATAGAGCCTGGCAACAAATTCGAGATTCTCGCGGATCGTTAAATCGCCCCAGAAAGAAAACCGCTGTGTCATGTATCCGGTGCGGATCTTGATTTCCCGAGATTCCTTGGCAATATCATATCCTAGACACGTTCCTTCACCTTCAGTGGTGTTCAAAAGACCACAAATCATGCGAATTGTGGTCGTTTTTCCAGAGCCGTTTGGGCCAAGAAATCCCCAAACCTGGCCGTAAGGCATCTGTATATCGACGCCGTTTACGGCAACTTTGTCTCCAAATCGTTTGACTAGGTTGTGAACGTCTATAGCAAGTGGTGCACTCATTGCAATATCACATCAACGGGAAGACCTGGGCGTAACTCTGATGCTGATACCGCTCGAGCCTCGACCATAAACACCAGTTTTTGCCTAGCATCCGTACTGTAAATTACTGGCGGAGTAAACTCGGCTTCCCCAGCAATAAACGAGATGGTTGCTTGGATGGGACTGGCCATTCCATCAGCCTGTATAGATATGAGCGAACCGGGATGAATGCTGGAAACCCTGTCTTGGGGTACAAAAAAGCGTATTTTTATGTTTTCAGGTGGTAAAATGGCCAAAACAGGCGTCCCCATTGTCAAAAACTCGCCAGTTCGACGAAAAACCAATTCAACGCGACCCGAAACTTTGGACGTCACCGAGCGCTCATCGAGCCTCCACTGGGCTTGCAATAACGCTGAATTCGTACTGTTAAGTGAGGCCTGAGCCGACTGTTTGAGCGCATCTCTTCCAGAAAGTTCTGCAATCGAAATGGCCTCTTTAGATGCATTTACGATCGCTTTCATCCGATCAAGATTTGCTTGCAAGGCGTCTCCATCCGCTTCCGAAATTATTCCCTGGGCCACCAAAGGGTACTTTCGGTCAAAATCCGACTGTGCAAGCTTTAACTGAGCCTGCGCCTCTTCGAGTCGGGCTTGTAAAGCTGCTATTTCAGCAGGACGAGCACCCGTCGAGAGGTTTTCAAGTTGAGCCCGGGACCCGGCCGTGCGACCACTCGCTTCCTCATACATCAACTTTTCTAAGTCTTTATCTAGCTCAAACAGAATATCCCCGACGCTTACAGAATCCCCTTCTACAAACGGTGCATGAACCAGCCACCCGGCTTGAGGCGAACCGACATAGACGTACTCCCCTTCAACGTAGCCGACATAGGTATTGTCACTTTCCTGCTTTGAACACCCCGCGAAGAGTCCCAATGACACAACTACCACTACGGCCCGGCTAACTTTAGAGTACATCATTCCCGTCAACTGATTAGATCCTGAAAACATGTCTGGGTATCTGAAATCTACAGGTAGTTACGTGTAGATTCTAATTGTTTTGATGGATTTTTGAGCGAGACTTCTCTAGTGACACATATCCGTACACGTTGAATGTTGGAAATACGTCGACAACGAAATTATTTGTAGTTGTGAAAGGTGGTTCGTAGCGAGTAGACATCACGCTCAAGACCCCTGTGTTTCATGTGCTTCGTCGAACAAGATTCGCGCGGTTCGATTGCCTACACTCGGTTTCCTTGACCGGACGCGCGCCCCAAAAATCTATTCCGACTTCCTATTCCGAGTTTATTGTTCTGGATTCTTCTAGACCTTTACTGGGATTGAGGTAAAATATGTCGAGCGCAGTTTTGTCCCCGACAAGTGATCACAATTTACCATTTCCCATATTTAGTGGCCGAGTCATTTCAAATGCGAGACAACAAGTCAATATCCAACAACAGGTATTCAGAACATTCCGAAGGAGTCCATCAAAAAGACCAAACAAGCTTACTATGCGGATCATGCACCGCTATCTAGGATGTTTTTTAACGGGAGTAATGTTTGTTTATGCTGTGAGCGGTACGATTTTGATATACCGCGATACTAACATTTTCAAGGTTGATACGCTGGTAGAAAAAAATATTGACCCGAATTTGTACCCGGAAAGCGGATACTTTGAACGGTTAAACCTGCTCAATTAACATATCCATTCAAAGGCACGAATGGCTTTAAATAAAAATGGCCTGACGGGTGTAATACCCATCAGACCATTTTTGTACCGCGTACGGGATTTGAACCCGTGTTACCGCCGTGAAAGGGCAGCGTCCTAGACCCCTAGACGAACGCGGCATTTGAGACAATAGAGGAATCAGTTACCTGATTACTTCGTCGCTCATATGGGGTGATCGAGGGGTCTTGAACCCCCGACCTCCAGGGCCACAACCTGGCGCTCTAACCAACTGAGCTACGACCACCATGTAATCACAGACTTGTAATATATGGCGGTAAGCTTATACGGGGCAACCATAATCCATTTGAACTTTTTATGGACGTGTCGTATTCGCCGGATATTGACCGGAAACATGGTCTGTTGCCAACCAAACACTCTAAAATTTTATCGGATTACTGCAATTTTTCCATAGGCAGCTCCTTCATCGTTTTGGCCTACGGCAATTATTAAATAAATACCAGAAGAAACTAAACTGCCCGTTTCGTCTCTTCCGTCCCAACTTAAGCGCCCTCCTCTCGAATCGAGACGACGTACCAAAGAGCCGGCAGACGTCACAATTCGTACGCTGGTAGCCGCAACAAGACCTTCTATGAATATCTGAGGCGAGCTTCCATCTGAAAGACGAACAGGATTTGGGAAAACCTTCAGTTCCGTAATCTTTTCTGATGGCGCAACGGCGTCCGACATATAACTGACTAATCCCTTGTCAGTAGAAAAATAAACCCGACCAGAGGTATCGTCGACTGCAACTCCCAAGACCTCGTCTGAAAAAATGGGCGAATTTTCCGATGTGAAATGCAAAGCAGTCGCAAACCCTCCTTCAACCGCCTCCACTAACCACGCTCCTTCACTGGTTGCAAACCAGATTCTCCCTGCCGGATCGACGGCAATGTCGTTGATCTTCAAGCCGAAGAGCATAAACGTGCCATTGGAGCGATCGGCCCACTGGGGCCAGATGGGTACGGCCGATGCATCACGAGAAACGATGCCGGTATTCACAAAAAAGGCAGGTCCGCTGTCCGTACCAATCCAAACTAACCCGTCTTTGTCCTCCGCAACGGTATTGACTTCAACCGCCGGCAGCCCAACTCCAGCGGCACCTTTGGTGTTATAAAATTGAAACGTATCGTCTGATTCATTTGCCAAAACACCTGTTTCGAGTACGGCAAGGCCTCTATGACGATTAAAACTGTTTTCGTCGTGGATTAGTATCCATTTTTGGTCGAATGAATCAATGAAAATCTGTCCATAAGCAGTAGACCTTGCCAAAAGCCCATCGCCTACCATCGGGCCAAAGGCCGTCCATTCGCCATTAGCCTCGCGCACGTGAAGCGGTGCGCCAGAAGCTCTAGTGGTGAACCACATATTACCAAAGCGGTCTTCGTGGGCACCTCCAACGATGATAAAGTCCGAAGTACCAGTTGCTGGTAACAGAGATGAATTCAACTGCCCAAAAACCTCCACATTGCCATCTTTATCAACGCGCGCAACGCCCCCGCCCTCAGAACCGGCCCATCCTATGCCATCACTCGCTCCAAATACATGTAAAAAGCGAGATTTCCCAACAAAAAGCGGATTAGTCTTTTCTGAATAGGTCTCCCAAATTCCGTCCGAAGTCAAATGATGGAATCCCCTATTATTGGCATTTGCACCTCCTGCCCAAAGGTCTCCATCCGCACCGACCGATAGATTCGTAAATACCCCTTCATCTGGTCCACTCGGAACGGCGTTGCCAATTGGAGTGAGCGTGTCTCCAGTCGGTGGAATGGAACCGTAGGCGACTCCTCCATCTCCGGAAGAAATCCACAAATTTCCCGTCGAAGAAAAGGCTACTCCTGAAGGAAAACTGACACCATCCACACCCAAAGAACGCCATCCAGCTCCCTGAGTAACAACGAGAATCCTGAACTCTGCAGCACCAGCCAACACATCATTTTGAGCCGAAAGATGGGTTACTCGTTGGCCTGTTACGTTAAACGGGGTATAACTTCCTCCTGCCGATCTACTAAACAAGTCTCGATCCGTACCGACATAAAGCGTCTGCCCGATGGATTCTACGGAGTAAACAGATCGCGCCAACCCATTCAATCCGTTACCCTCAACCTCCCAAGAGGACGGGTCTTGCAGGTTAAATCCTTGAACAAATCCTCTGGCCATGCCCGTTTCGGTAGCAGCCCACAGAGTAAGCTTTCCAAAAATGGTTGATTCTATATGTACATCGCGAACGGCGGTGGCAGGGGAAAGCGAGCCCAATCGACTGTAGGAGTCCCGGACTTCTAATCGAATGGGGTCAAAGACTACGATCCCAAATTGTGTCGCTAGGAAAAGGGAATCTCCGCGGACCACAATGCGATTAATTCCGCGATCACTGAATTGATCGGCGCGCTTTATATCTCTAATGGTTCGGATGATGCCAGTTTCAGTATTTATCTGATTTAGCGTTCCGTCCGAAAACCCAACCCAAACCGCGTTTCTTGCAGCATCTATCGCAATGCACGACGTTGCCACATTGCTGAGGCCATCAACAGCTGTAAACGTTCTTATGTCTCCTGTTGCCGAGTCATATCCAAAAACGCCTCCATCGGTTGCGACCCAGGATTGAGTGCCCGAAACAGCTACATCTACCGCCTTTTTCATCGACGTGTGAGCCGTCCACGACGCAATATCCTGCGCGTCGGCGCCCGACACGGTATAAACTGCCAGAACTAGAAGAAGAATAAATCTTTTCAACGTAGGTAGTTGGTCTTTGTCCAAGGAAGCGCCAGCATAATAATCGTTCGCATATGGGTGCCTTTAAACTTTGGCTATTACTACTTCGGGCACGGTAATTTCGGTGCCAGTGATAATAGTCCCCGCGGTTCTAGGCGGCAATGTTAGCCTGGTCAATGTCAGTCCCCTCAATGCTAAATCAACGCAGTGGCTTTTCATTGGGTCCTTGCCATTTTAAGGATTTCAGGCCCCGGATTTATCCAATAATCGCCGAGCGACAATCCTCCGTGTTTGGGCTGTCCATGAAAATCTGAACCGCCCGTCACCATGAGTGAATACTGGGCAGCAAGGTTGCGATAATAGGTATTCAAACTCATATCATGAGAAGGATGAATCACTTCGACACCATCCAGGCCCGCCTTAATTAATTGCAGCACAACGGCATGCGGTGTTTGATGTCCCGGATGGGCAAGTACAACCACCCCTCCTGCGGCATGTACAACATCGACCACATCCTGACCCTCAGGAAGAGGTTTGGGGACGAAATGTTTGCTTCCCGGAATAAGAAATCGTTTAAACGCGTCCGCGAAATCTGTCGCAGAACGAGCATCAATCAACATTTTTGCAATATGCGGACGAGCAATCGATTTTCCGGCGACTGGAACGGGCAATTTGGCGCTGCCTGGAAGGTCGCCTGATTTTTTTAAACGTTCAACAAATTCAGCTGCACGATCGGTACGTCTCTCCTGTTGTTTGAGTAAAAAAGAGGCCAGTGCCTCGTTTTCCGCATCAAAACCATACGATAACAAGTGAACCTCGGTATCAACCACCTTCGCACTGACCTCACAGCCTGCAAGAAATCTCATTCCAAAACTAAAAGCCGTCTTTCTTGCAACAGGCAAACCGCTCACCGTGTCGTGATCGGTCAGAGATACCATATCCAGCCCAGCCTTATTCGCCAGAATGATCACTCCTTCAGGGGATAGCCTTCCGTCCGAAGCCGTTGAATGCATGTGTAAATCAGCCTTCACAAATCTAGTCAGTTTTATTAAAAATGGTAGTCTCGAAATTATTAAGCGAAATTATTTGCGAAACCACCGGGTTACACCTTCGTAACTCGAAACTTCTGCACATAAATTCCGCACATTACTTCCGCACCTTACATGCGCCCTTTTACAGGATCTAGCTAACGAGTAGGCTGATTCCTAATTTAAACGTATGAAGGTCTGGAACGAGAAAACTTAGGGTTAAACCCCTGGCCTCAACCCAAAAACAAATCCAGACTTCCTGAAGAAGCATATACTCATAAACATGACCACCGTTCAAATTAATCCTGACGATTCGGAGAAAGAGGTTCTCCCGTTGGTAAAACCGGTGATTTCCGTTTGGAGGTTTATTTGGCCTCTGTCTCTGGGTCTTGGCGCGCTTCTCATCATTGGGTTCTACACCTCTAGTGTAGACGCATTTGGCAAGTTCATAACTCAGGTTGACCCGTTGATTATGTCGGGCGCCATTGCCATGTTACTGCTTCGTGTTATCATGGGGGGCTGGAGAATTAGCTTCATATCAAGACATGCCCTAGGATTTAAAGCAGGTATTAAGTCCCAGCTAGCTTGGGACTTTGCCTCCAATATCTCTCCTTCGTTGGTCGGTGGGGCCCCGCTCACCGCATATTACATAGCTAGAGAGTCCCGCGTACCCCCAAATAAGCCCATTGCAATCGGCGATGTATCCGCTGTGATGACCTATGTGATGTTGCTTGACCAGGTATGGTTTGCGCTTTCTGTTCCCATCCTCCTTATTGCCACATTTTCGATGGATGTGATTCCGCCCAGTGTTGGATTGCTCGGCACCTGGACCATTGTGACCTATTTTGTAATTCTCATGGCCTACACAGGCCTTTTTGCATACGCGACATTATATCGACCTGAAGTTTTGAGCAAGGTGGCAGGCCGTTTATTTCGGCTTCCGTTTCTGAGACGTTTTCAGGACAAGGTCGTAGCTGAGATGAAGGGGTTCGAACTCAGAGCGGCGGTGCTACGACGTCAAAAAAGTGACTTTTTTCTGCGCGGGTTTTTGCTAACCACCGGCACCTGGATTGCTCGTTTCGGATTAGTTGTATTTATTATCTGGAGCATTGTACCGGACGTCGACCTCGTGCTTCTAGGTATGCGTTCTATTGCGATGGCCATGAGTTCCTTGATCATGCCAACACCCGGAGGAGCTGGGGGCCTAGAAGGGCTGTACACCCTCTTCTTCAGAGACTTACTTCCCGATACTTCATTACTCGCCCCTTCGCTTTTGACCTGGCGAATCTTGGGGTACTACATCTTCTTAGTTTTTGGAATTAGTCTCTCTACGCGCCACCTTCAACGCACAGCAAAAAAAGCGTAGAGCCAGGTCCAATCACGACCGCCCGTAATCGTCTTCTAACCTTTCAATATCATTTTCATCACAGACACCGAGTTGGGTTTCAATGATGATGAGGTCCACCTGTCCATCATTCTGAATTCTGTGCACACCACCAATCGGAATAAATACTTTTTGCCCCACCGTAACGGTAGTCACCGATTCGTCCAAGGTAAACTGACCAGAACCTGCCACAATGACCCAGTGCTCCGCACGCAGTTTGTGCCGTTGAAGCGATAGCCTCTGTCCCGGATGAACTATAATCCGCTTAACCCTATAGCCTGGTTCGTTTAAATACTCTTCCCACCGTCCCCAAGGACGGTCGTCAGCGTCTAGCCAATTCGAAGTCATGCGTTGATTATATGTTATGCTTCCACGGGTTCATCATCGGCACTTTTACCATAAAACCGGAGGAAAAGTGTTAGAACGATCATCCCAGTTCCCATAGAGATCCACCAAGGGAATCCAAATCCAACAGGAAGGGTGCCAAATAGTACAGCAACTCCGCCAACCAGCATGGCATAAGGTAACTGGGTTCTAACGTGGTCAATATGATTACAACCCGAAGCCATAGAAGACAGAATGGTCGTATCCGATATGGGAGAGCAATGATCGCCCCAAACGGAGCCCGCCAAAATCGCCGATATGGACGAATATAAAATGTGATAATCGTGGGCTTCAACCATGCCATTGGTGACCATAACAGCCCACGTAAGCGGAATAACCAAAGGCATCAAGATACCCATCGCACCCCAGCTTGAGCCGGTTGCAAACGCCGTTGCTGCAGCTAGGATGAAAACAATAGTAGGGACAAAACCGGCACTCAGTGAGTCTCCCAACACAGCTACGAGGTAGCTGGCTGTATGTAATTCCTCAGTTACGGCCGAAAGCGCCCAGGCCAAGACCAAAATAATCATGGCGAACATCATTCCCTTCAGTCCGGAAAACCAAGATTCAACCACTTCTTCAATCGTCATGATACGTTGTGTGATAGACAGTGCAGCTGCCACTAGCACGCCCAGCAACGAAGCCCACATAAGCGCCGTCAATGAGTTCGAAGACGCGATAATGTCTTTGATCGACTCGCCAGACCCAGTGGCGTATAGGCCCCCAAGAACGCCAAATACCAACACCAAAACCGGCAGAATGGCGTTTACAGCGCGTTGCGGTTTCCCCTCGATAGGGGTCATCTCTTTTACCGCGTTCTCATCGTCATTTGCAGTCGAAGCCGGATCGGAAACCTGGCCAAGCGTGCGAGCGCGCCGCTCCGCCCTGTACATCGGACCAAAATCACGTCCCGTCCATGCCACTAAAAACACGAAGAAGATGGCCAAAATCGGGTAAAAAGAATATGGAATTGAGGCCAAAAAGAATCCGTAAGGAGAACCATCTAGTCCATCAATCTTTTCAAGGGCATCCCCAATCATGCCGACTTCATATCCAATCCAGGTTGTAACCAGTGCAATACAAGCAACCGGCGCTGCAGTCGAATCAACGATGTAGGCCAGTTTTTCTCTCGAAACTCGGAGCCGATCCGTAACGGACCGCATCGTGTTGCCAACGACCAATGAGTTGGCATAGTCATCAAAAAAGATGGCTATCCCGAGTAATCCCGTGGCCAGTTGTCCGCGCTGGGGGTTGCTTGCCCAGCGCACAATGATGTTTACGACGCCCTGCATTCCCCCGTTCTTGGTGATAATACCAACCATACCTCCGATCATTAGCGAAAACAGAATGATCGGACCATGATCTTCGTGAATAAACTCCTGGAGAACATAGACCTGAAACGTATCTAGAAGGCCAATAAAAGCGCCTTTAAACGAGAAACTGAGCGCCGTAATAGCGCCTACCCAAAGGCCTAAAAACAAGGCAGGGATCACTCGTTTGAATATCAGAGCTACGGCAATAGCAAGAAGCGGTGGAATAATGGACAACCAGCCGGGGATGCTCCTCGTAGCCTGTCGAACAACCTCTTGGCCCGAGCGCAACAATACGATGTCTTGCGCTCCGGTACCGGTCACCTTTACGCCGCTAGCCACCCACATCCCTTCGTCCTCGTCAAAAGTCAGCCCAAAAAGACCGCCCGAAGCTTGAACGGTATACGCATCCATAGACAGCGTGTCTCCGGTGACCACCACCCCAACGTCAAATCCGATCCCATTGAGAACCGGTTGAGGCACAGAAATCGAAGATTCTTGGGCAAAGACCAACGACGAGGTCAATGCCATGACAAATAACATCGTCAAAAGGCGAGTACGAAAGGAGGTCATATCGTTATTAGCTTGTTCCAAAAATTCGATCTCCAGCATCGCCTAATCCGGGACGGATATAAGCGTTTTCATCCAATTCACGGTCAATCACGGCTGTAATTATGTCCACATCGGGATGTACGGAGTGCACATTTGTAATTCCTTCCGGGGCAGAAACAAGCGTCACCAACTTAATAGTGCGCGCGCCAACCTTCTTCAAGTGACGAATGGCTCCACAAGCACTTCCACCTGTTGCTAACATTGGATCTACAACAATTACAGTCGCAGACTCGATTCCAGATGGAAGCTTGGAATAGTAATCTACTGGCTCATGGGTGTGCTCATCGCGATACATTCCCAAATGTCCTACACGGGCTTCAGGAAGAAAATGGACAAACCCATCGACCATCCCCAGCCCTGCCCGAAGTATGGGAACGACAATTACATTTTCATCAACCAGATGTCCAGTTGTGACCTCCAGAGGCGTATCGATCTCGATTTGTTTTAACCGAAGCGTTCGAAACACCTCGTAGGCCATTATGGACGATATATTGCGAAGCGTACTTCGAAATAATCCATACGGCGTCTCCGTCTGTCTTAGAACCGAAAGGTCCCTTTTCAGAATGGGGTGATCGACAACCTGAACACGTTTCATGAGCGTGGTGAAAAGTTCAGACTCGCTTAAACTGGTTTGTTGTTCTCCCAAGGTTTGCGCTGGAAGTAGCTATCGGTCAATTTCTTGAGTAGTCCAGAAAGCAGAATCAGCGTAATGACGTTGGGCAGTGTAACTAGAGCGAGTGCCACGTCTCCCAAATCCCAAATAGTGGTCACTGCCAAGACAGCACCTACAAAGTGGAAAATCAAGAAGACAAACTTATAAGGTAGAATGGCTTTTTTACCCCATAGATAGTTCGCACAACGATCGCCGTAATAACTCCAAGAAATGGCTGTAGAGACAGCAAAAAGAAACACACAAACCAATATGATCCATTTTCCCATCCAGGCCAGTCCAATAGGCTCTAATCCCTTTTCAAAGCCAAGGGTTGTAAGAGGAGAACTGTTTCGGGCAGCGTCTCCATAAAGGACAGTGTAACTCGTGCCATCGGCGGCAGCGGCCTCCACTGCACCCGGGGTAATGACACCGGAAAAAGGAACGGTTTGATCTACATCGACAAAGAACCGGCTAACTTCGATATCATAATAGGTGAACTGAGCATCGGTTGCCGAAGTAGCTTCAGGATAACCATCGGTAATCGAAATCGAACTCGGCGCGCTCGTCGACAAATGTCCACCAGCTTCATCAACCATCGCGTACGAAATGTTGCCATCGGTTAGCGACAACGTCGTAGGAACCTTAGCGCTAAACGCACCCGTAGACACGATCACCAATCCAGTCATCGTACAAATAACAATCGTATCGATGAACGGCTCTAGAAGGGCAACTACGCCCTCGGATACTGGCTCATCGGTTCTCGCAGCAGAGTGAGCAATGGGGGCTGACCCTTGCCCAGCTTCGTTTGAAAACAAACCGCGTTGAACACCATATCTCATGGTAAACAAGAATATGCCCATTCCTGTGCCCGCAACGCCCGCTGTCGGATTAAACGCTTCGGTAAAAATGGTGGCGAAAGCAGGCAATATTCCTTCATAGTTGATAAATAAAACAACCGTTGCAGCAGCTACATAAATGAACGCCATTACCGGCGCCAGAATACCTGTAACTTTACCAATTCGGCTAATCCCACCAATAATTACGGCCCCTACGATACCAGCCGTGAACAAGCCTGTAATCCACGTCGCGATGCCAAAGTTATCGGCGACCTGAGTTGCAATCGTGTTGGACTGAATGGCGTTCCCCGTAAAAAACGAAGTGATCATGAGCATAAATGCAAAAAACACCGCAACTGGCTTCCAATTCCAGCCAAAAACATCTTTCATTCCTCGTTCGATGTAGTACATCGGGCCGCCAGCGACTGAACCTTCCCATTTCGCAGTGCCATCCATCGTAACCCGATAGTGCTGTGCAAGGGTTACTTCAGCATACTTTGTAGCCATCCCGAGAAGGGCGGTGACCCACATCCAAAACAAAGCACCAGGACCTCCCCAGTGGATGGCCAGTGCCACTCCAGCTATATTTCCAGTGCCAACGGTCGCGGAAAGTGCGGTGGTCAAAGCCTGGAAATGAGAAACATCCCCAGGTTCATTGGGATCGTCATATCTACCAGAAGTGACGGCAAAACCGTGGCCTAGGCGTCGAATTTGAACAAGGCCTAAACGAATGGTCAAAAACGCGCCAGCTCCTAACAATCCAACTACTAGAATTGGTGATAGAAAGCCGTTAGCGATCTCAATAAAGTGCTCTAAGATTTCCATGAATCAGTGACTTTTATTCTGGGTGGGAGTGTAGAAAACAGCAAAAAACGAGTTGCGTCCTCGAGAAGTGCGTTTTATATGCATGTAAAACTGTGGGCGAACCCTGCTTCTGCTTTGTAAAAATGGCGAAAGCGGCCCGTACAAATTGAATAGGCGCCAATATAAACGAGGAGTGCCCTCTCTGCAAACCAAAGAAGGTAGCCCTGTCCAGTTAAGAGGTAAGAGATTTGGGGTCGACTTCGACGATCCTTCGGTTTAAGACTGCTAATGTCCTAGCGGGAAAATTTCGCACCATTCTGTAATCGTGCGTGGCCATCAAAACGGTCATGCCGGCTCGGTGAAGACCAATGAGCAGTTTTTGAATATCATCAGCAACGGAAGGGTCTAGATTTCCAGTCGGTTCATCCGCCAGCATGACCCAGGGATCATTGACGATTGCCCGAGCAACAACCACCCTTTGTTGCTCGCCTCCCGAAAGTTCATGAGGAAAACGTTGCCGTTTATGGCTTAACCCGACCCTCGACAAGACATGAAGCACTTTATTTTTCACCACTTTGCCTCGTCCCCCGGTGACATACTGGGCAAATGCCACATTATCAAACACATTTCGATCGGGCAGCAATTGAAAATCCTGGAAAACGACACCCAGATTACGTCGCAGAAAAGGAATGTCTGAGGGCTTCATTTTATCGCTGTGGAATCCGGCGATCTCCACTGATCCTGTGTGAGGCAGGGTTTCCATATACAATGCGCGTAAAAGTGAACTTTTTCCGCTGCCCGTCGGACCAACCAAATAAACCAATTCACCCCGATCTATATGGATACTCACATTTTCCAACACGGGTTTGGGAGTCCCATCTGGGAGCGGATAAGCAATGGATACGTTTTTAAGGTCGATCAAGGTTTTACGATCTCATTTTTACTTCTACTATGTTTTTAGATCGGGCTCATCGCCAACGGCACTGCTCCGAGGCGGGTTTCCGATAACCCAATGTATCCGCTCGGATTCATCGTGGGCTTCGTCCAGGCTAAATCCATCATACGATACAAGGACAGGCATTTGACTCCGTTCCAACGCCGCCCATATTTCCTGACGTGTCCACGCTCGCTGCACATGTTGTTCCTGAAAAACACCTTCGGTAGTTGTTATTTCAAACTGAGTGGTATGCAGCCTCGATTCATCATCAAACGAACTCTTCCGAGTATAAGCAATCCCATCTTGCTCGCCTTCATCTTCAAAAAATTCCGCATTATTAATAGAATTCGCTGGGGTGCTCTGGTCAAAAATAAATATTGAATCTGGACCCATTCTAGATTTGACGCCACGGAATAAACGCGCCAATCCCTCTTCGGTCTGGATATAATTGATGCAATCGTACAGCAACAAAATGGCGTCAATTGGCCCGGAAAGCTCGCTTTGATCCCAACCCGATTCAAAATCTAGCCGGTATAACGAGACCCGTTCGGAATCTTCTGCAAGGCGCTTTTTGGCCCATTCCAGCATGTTTTCAGAAAAATCGGCCGCCGAAATTTTGGCTTCCGTCTGAAACAACAATTCGGACGTAAATAGCCCAGTTCCGCATCCAAGCTCAAGGATGTGAAAATCAGGGCTATCCTCTTTGGGAGAATGCTCATCCAACAAATGAAGGATGTAATCAGCCCACCCATCATAATCCACATGGTCCATGACCATATCATAAACCAATGCTAAAGCCGAATATGTATTTACAGCCTTCACGTCAGTAATTTTCTTTTTTGAACGATTTCCACAGCGCACTCAACTGCTTTTTTAAGGCTGGATTCATTGGCTAAAAAGGATCCTGCAATATCAAATGCGGTCCCATGATCCGGTGAGGTGCGAACGATCGGTAGCCCTGCTGTAAAGTTGACGCCGGAACCAAAAGAAAGTGCTTTAAAAGGAATGAGTCCTTGATCGTGGTACATCGCGACGACACCATCTGTGGCCTTCCAATTAGAACTCCCAAAAAAACCGTCGGCTGGCAGGGGACCCATAATATTGAAACCCTGTTCCCTAGCCCACATAACCTCAGGAAGAATAATATCTCGGTCTTCACACCCTAACACGCCGCCATCTCCTG
>ERZ890510.364-NODE-364-length-36629-cov-11.344562_pt1 | contig 36629 bp, 34 predicted proteins | sample MGYA00521265_ERZ890510 | MGnify/ENA primary metagenome ERZ890510 (study PRJEB32303, sample SAMEA104408624) | aquatic metagenome | biome: Brackish water; feature: Chemocline; material: water | place: Baltic Sea | collected 2014-10-26T21:54:00 | depth 110 m ... | reverse complement strand
CAACGACTTTTTTTCAAAATCAATAGGGTTACATTAATTTTGAGTCAATGCGTTAGTGTAAATCGGTACCGACAACTATTGACTTAAATCCGAAGAAAGATATATTTGCAGCCATGATTTAAATATGGAGAGATTTATGAAAAAAATGATTATTATTTTAATGCTTATATCGTCAGTTGGCTTTGCAGTAACACCAACTATTGATGGTGTATTTGATGGTACTGGAGTATGGGGTTCTGCCATTAGCACAGCAGATGACGTTGCTGGCTGGGACATAGCCAACGCAAAGAACGTTTATATGACTTTTGACGCAACCTATGTTTATTTTGGAGCTGAGGTTGTTGCTCAATCCTGGTATCAGTTTGCTTTTGCTCTAAACACAAAAGCAGGTGGTGGTTCAACAGAAGTTTGGAGTCGCTCAATTGATTATGGACATACTAACCTTCCAGATTATGTGATTGTTGGTCATTTTGGAGGCTACGCTGAGTTTCATACATGGAATGCTGGCTGGACATCTTCGGTAATAACTGCAAATATGGGCGAAAATGAAGCATCTTTTGTAGAAGCCAAAATACTTAAAACGGATATTGGTTCGCCATCGACAGTTGATGTGCAATTTTATCTTACAGGGGATGGCAATAATCATGGTACCTTTGATGCATGTCCGGACGATGAAAATTCAACATCATGGGTTCATTCTTCAGCCCACACCACATTAAATGCATACCAAGCAGACGTTTCCCTCCCTGTAGAACTTTCCTTATGGAATGGAATCTCTAAGAATGAGCACGTCGAATTAAACTGGACAACAGAATCCGAAATTGAAAATGCAGGATTTATTATTGAGCGTCGAAACGAAAACGCCAATGACTGGACTGAAATAAGCTCTTTTATGACAAACATGGATTTAAAAGGCAATGGCTCCTCAACAGAACGCCATGAGTATCAATTTATGGACAAAGACGTGACCGTGGGTCAAACCTATGCTTATAGCCTCTCTGATGTTGATTACAAAGGCATCATGACGAAACATGACGATATTTCCGTCACCGTTGTGGCATCCGAAACGCGTCTAAAGCCATCGACACTAAAGCTGCATGCCGCCTATCCAAACCCCTTTAACCCAATGGTACAATTGTCCTTTAGCTTAGATCAAAACGTTGAAAATCTATTTTTAGAGATTTACAATATTCAAGGCGTTTTGGTTCAATCCATTACAACGGGTTCCTATGAAGCTGGAACGCATGATTTTGACTGGTCAGGTTTTGATGTGAAGGGCAATCCTGTCTCATCAGGTATTTACATTGTGCGCTTGGCTAGTGATGCCGGTGTACAGATTCAAAGAGTGACTTTACTTCGATAAATTTCAAACAATAAGTGTGAATTATAAAACGGTGAGCAAGTCTCACCGTTTTTTTTTATTCTAGATTTAATAGAATCGCCTAATTATGACAAATGTTTCCTTGCTTTTAATACCAAAATGACACATTTTCAAGCGTAAATAACTTATACAGTTTTAACTCGTGGGGAGTTGGCAATGAAAAAAAATTGGACGATAAGGCAGCAACTTGTAATGTTGATTATATTTTTGGGGTTAACGCAAATTGGGTTGGGGCAGATTATAAGTCAATATTTTGAAACAAATTCGGGTACGACACCTAAAGGGATTGAAATTTGGAATAATACAGCTTCGACTCTAGACTTTTCGAGTAATAATTTAATTATTAAAAAAGGAGTCAATGGCGGTCTTCCAAATACAGATTTTACATTAAGTTCAGGAACACTCGTGTCTAATGCCGTCATTGTTGTTGGCACATCTGATATGGAAGCGGAGGCCCTTGCAAACGGGGCAGTTTTCCATCTTAAACCGTTTACGTTTAATGGCGACGACGCATTAGAAATTTGGTATGGAAGCACGAAAACAGATGTTTTTGGTAATCCAGGCTTGGATCCAGGAACAAATTGGAGCGGATCAGGTGTTGCTACATCTGATCAAAATATTTCGCTTAAAGCCGGAATTCAAACGGGCGATCTAGTGGGCTGGACTGATCCAAGCACACGTTTTGAAACCACAGCAACTGATAATTCTTTGACAGGTTTCGGTATTGCCCCTGCTGGCGACGGCTCCCTCCCTGTATCGCTTTCATCGTTTACGGCTACATCTTTCCACGGTGACGTGAGACTCAATTGGTCCACGGATTCAGAAATTGAAAATGCAGGATTTATCATCGAGAAGTCTATCCTTCGGCAGGCTGAAGGTGACAGTGATTTTGAGACTATCGCCTCGTTTAAAACCCATCGCGAATGTGTTGGCCAAGGATCAACGACGGCTGCACATGACTATGCTTTTGTCGATGCGACGGTTTCAAATGGATTGACCTATGAATATCGTCTGTCGGATGTTGATTATGCTGGGAAAATTACGATTCATGATGCCATTATCGTTTCTGTAAAAAGTGATGAATCGATTAAGCCCAATACCTTTGAAATTACGAAACTCTATCCAAATCCCTTTAATCCAAGTATTCAGATTGAAGTTGCATTCAATGAAAAAATCGAGGACTTAAATATCTCAATCTATGATATAAATGGAGCCTTAATGAAGGTTCTCGAAATTGGGAATATGGAACAAGAGTTGTTAAATCTTAAATGGGATGGCACTAATTTTAATAACGAGCCCGTTCCATCAGGTGTCTATATTGTAGATATCGCGAGTCAAAACATCCATCACGCAAAGCGTGTAACGCTCTTGCGATAGACAACAAAAACGTCCGTAAAAGCCATCATAAATTGAATATTAAAAAATTTAGACATCCCATATTAAGGATAAAATAGCAGAAATAATAGACGAACAGACTGATTGGATACGAGAGAATTTGAGCGTGCTTCATTTCAACGATTAACGAATTAATCATTGCTTAATATGTAACTTTCTTGTATCTGCAACCGTATGATTGGTTGTTATTAATGTCGGAAGAACGGAGATAAAATGTCTTTGGAGCGTGTACTCAGAGAATTAAGAAAAGTTGCCTATTTAGAGAGCGCTTCGGCACTGTTAAGTTGGGATCAAGAAGTTTACATGCCGCCTGGCGCGGGTCATGCACGAGCGGAGCAAATTGCCTTTATAAGCGGACTCGCTCATGACATTATTACGGGGAAGGAAATGAAAAAAGCGCTTGCGGGCCTTGTAGATTTAGAGACGGGAAAAGTACTCGACAAATCGGCGCAGAAGAAAACGCGACGTCTATTGACAGAAATCTGGAACGACTATCATCGTGCCGTTGCATTGCCCAGTGAATTTGTAAAAGAGCTCTCGAAACAAGCATCCATGACGCAACAAGTGTGGGTAATAGCCCGTCAAGAAAACGACTATAAATCTTACGAGCCTCATCTTGCAAAGATGATTGAATTGAAAAAACAACAAGCGCAATATATCGACCCGACGCAAAATCCTTACAATGTGTTAATGGATGAATATGAGCCAGGGATGACGATGAAGAAACTCGATCCACTTTTTAAAGAAATGAGTGAAAGACTCGTCCCATTGATAAAATCTATCGCAGAAGTCAAACATCGTGTTAATAATAGCGTCCTTAAAAAACAATATCCCATAGATAAACAATGGGATTTTGGCATGGATATGCTTAAAACAATTGGATTTGATTTTAATAAAGGACGCCAAGACAAATCGGCCCATCCCTTTACAACAGGAACGCATCCCAGCGATATTCGCTTAACGACACGCTTTATTGAAAATGACTTAAGATCCGCATTATTAAGCACGCTCCATGAAGGCGGCCATGGGCTCTACGAGCAAGGACTTCCTGAAGACCAATTCGGAAATCCTTTTGGTCAGGCCATTTCTCTTGGTATTCACGAAAGCCAAAGTCGTCTTTGGGAAAATTTAGTGGGGCTTGATGAAAAATTTTGGACTTATGCTTTTCCCAAATTAAAAAGCTATTTCCCAGAGAATTTAAAAGATGGGACAAAGGACGAGTTTGTTCGAGCCGTCAATAAAGTCCAGCCAAGTTTTATTCGGGTTGAAGCGGATGAGGCGACTTACAATCTCCATATTATGATTCGTTATGAAATTGAAAAAGCGCTCATTAATGATAATTTCCCAACTTCTGAACTGCCAAAATTGTGGAATGATAAATACGAAGAATATTTAGGCATACGCCCTGAGAATGATGCAGAAGGCGTGTTACAGGATGTTCATTGGAGTTTTGGCGCTTTGGGATATTTTCCCACATATTCCCTTGGTAATTTATATAGCGTACAATTTTTTAATACGGCACGGCAGGAAATTGACCGATTTGATGAAAAAATGGAGCGAGGCGATTTGTTGGATTTACGAAATTGGTTGAAAGAGAAAATTCATAAAATTGGTCGCGAAAAAACTGCTGATGAACTTGTCTTGAGTGTGACAGGCGAAGCGTTGAATGCATCATATTATTTAGACTATATTGAAACGAAATATCAAAATATGTATGGCATAAAATAGAGGAATTTATGATTAAACTCGTATTGCTCCGTCATGGCGAATCCACGTGGAATAAAGAAAACCGATTCACAGGCTGGACGGATGTCCCCCTTTCTGAAAAAGGCTTGGAAGAGGCAAAATCTGCTGGACAGCTCTTTAAAAAAGGAGGCTACACCTTTGATGTCGCCTATACGTCCGTTTTAAAACGCGCCATAAAAACCTTGTGGGTGGCTCTTGAAGAATTGGACTTAATGTGGATTCCTGTTTATCGTCGATGGAGGCTCAACGAGCGCCATTATGGTGCGCTTCAAGGACTTAACAAGGCCGAGACAGCTGGAATTCATGGCGAAGAGCAAGTTAAAATTTGGCGACGGGCTTATGCCATCGCGCCACCAGAATTAGAATTGAGCGATGAACGCTATCCTGGAAATGATCCGCGATACCGTGACCTTGATGCGTCTGAAACGCCACGTTCCGAATGTTTAAAAGACACTGTCCATCGATTCCTACCCTTATGGCATGATGAAATAGTCCCTGAATTAAAGGCTGGGAAACGCATTATTATTGCGGCGCATGGTAATTCATTGCGAGCCCTTGTTAAATATTTAGACAATGTTTCCGATGACGAAATCGTTGGTTTAAACATCCCAACTGGGGTTCCGCTGGTATACGAATTGGATGAATCACTCAAGCCTATTCGACACTATTATTTAGGCGATGAGGAAAAAATTAATGCAGCAATCAATGCCGTAGCGAATCAAGGTAAAAAACAATCATAGATTCGTTAGGTGGTTTGATTTATCGAGGTTAGAACGAGAGACCTTGTGCAAACATTTGCTTTGCCTTTGCTCAAACCTTGTTCTATCTTCGCCGACACAAAAAGGAAACAAAAAGGAGAAACTCAAATGAACAAATGGTTACGAATTTTCCCACTAATACTAATCGCATTTACGCTAGTAATGGTAGGATGTACAGACACTGATGGCGATGACGATGTTGTTGCAGATCATGTATTAACAGGCTCATGGACAATGTCTAATTTAGAGCAAAGCTCAAGTTATTATCTTGCTCAAGACCTTGTACTTAGCGCAACAACAACGTTACCTACTGGTTATCCTCTCGGTGGCGGTAGTGTTACATGGGCAACTTTTTCAGCAGCTGGCATAACCGCTGTTGTTGATATGGCGAATGATTTTTCATTTACATTGACAGGTCAGCTTCCAATTGGTAACGACACACTAGGTTATGCTTTTACGCCGTTTCCTCTTACAGATAGCGGAACATGGACAGCTGCGGCAGATCTTTCTACATTATTAATTGATGGTGGAATTTATGATTTGGGTGGCGCATTAACCCTTGATGACACAGCTGCACCAACGGTTATGTCCATGGCATATAGCTCGGTTACGTTAGATTCTGCCTATATACCAATGGACTTGAATCAAGATGGAACAGTAAGCTACGGAGAGGTTTATCCTTTTAAAGTTGCTATTACTGACTCATCATCAAGTGTTTTAGGATTTACCAAATAGTCGATTTGGTCGTTTTAATTTAGACTTACGAACAGGCAAGTATCACACAAATGATCCTTGCCTGTTTTTTTTGAGAAGAGATGTACAAATTTGTCGCCCAGAGCAATTCGCTGGGTAAGTTTATAAAAACTCGATATGTTCTGATAAAGGAGAAAAGAATGAAAAAAATGACAATGCTGCTGATTATTGCTTTACTCACATTCACAGCAACGTGGGCTGATGACGCCAAAGTGCTACCTAAAAATGTGTTTCGCGTAAGAGCGGTGCCCCTTTTTGTAAATAGTGATCAATATTATCGATCCTCCGGTGACTTGGGACCGTATATCCAAGAAGATTTATCCTATAGTGCTCTTGTGGGCGCTTATACCATGTTCCATCCTGCATTAGCGAACGCCTCGTCAATGGCAGCCCTCGGAAATTTTAAAGACTGGGACTATGTTGATGGCACAAAATCAGCGAATCAACTTATCGGCGATTGGAATACTGCCTACGGTTCTGACATTACACCTTTTTCCAACCCAGATGGGTCCCCTTTATTTAGCACCTCTACACCTTGGGGAAAAATTAAAAATCAAGCAACTCTCAATGCATCAGGTTCAACGATTTATGCAATTGAGTACGGACTCAGCGATAAACTTTCCATTGGTGCCATTATTCCTTACAAAAAAGCCACCATTACGCATAGCTGGACCTGGGAAGATGACCCAACAGATAATGACAAAATCATTGCAATGTATAGCAACTATGCATCGACCTTAACAGGTATAGCAACGGCTATTGCAGATTTCCCCGCTGATGGCGATCCAATGGACAAAGCCGCTATGATGGAACTTTACGGTTCTGTTGCATGGGCTGGCGAAGATCGCGGTGCTGGTATTGAAGACCCATTCGCAAACGGAATTCCTTCTTCATTATTTGCCTATTATGCTGCATCGAATCCAGACGATATAGATGGCTATGCAGACATTTTTGAACTCGCTGATTTCTATTATCCCGAAATGAATGCCAGTGGTGTTGGCGATATTGAAATTGGTTTCAAATATCGTTTAGCTGGACAAGGTTTAACGGATAAAGATAAAAAATATGCTGTTGCCGTAAAACTTGGAATGCGCTTACCAACGGGTAAAATCGTTGAAAAATATGATCCAGCACATCCACAAGCTCAATTTTCACAAATTGACTTAGGTGGTGGACAAGTTGATTATGAAGCACATTTCGCAGCGGATCTTTATACCAAGCTTGCGGGTTTCCCTTGGGACATTACAGGAGAAATTTTCTACAACTATCAAATGGAAGGCGAACTAAATACCGCACTCGACCTTCTTAAAAATGTTGACTTAGATCCAGCAACAACCGTTGCACGATTAGGTTCAACGTATAATGTTGATCCCGGTGATATTATTGCTTGGTCTGCAACAACATCATTAGAAGTCATTCCAATGAAATTCTCATTCGGCTTTGATTATGAAGGCTTTACAAAAGGTCGTGATGTTTATACCGTACCGAATGCACCCATGGATAATGTTGATGATGTTTTGACATATACGAACAGCTTAGGTGAAGAAGCCGAGCTCGCCGTTGACGCCAATAATAATAATCAATTCGACGCCCTAGAGTGGGCCGATTGGAAAGAACTCCACGGCGAAGGCGCGGATCTTGTTGATACAAAGAGTTATGGACATAAAGTGATGGTTTCAGCAACATTCAAAGACTTTGGAAGAAAACTTGTTCCAATGCCTTACGAAGCCTATGCAAAATATCATATTCCTCTTTCAGGTATGTCCAACTGGGCACCACCTGTAATTGAAGTTGGAGCCAAGCTTTATTTAAAATTCTGGTAAACGCTCTATTATAAGTTTAAAAAGGGTCAGTTTTGCTGGCCCTTTTTTTTCGATTTAAATCTCCTTCAGCTCTCTTGGGAAAAAATGAATCATCTTTAGCCTTCCGTCAAGGGCTCATGTTGCAGACATCCATAATCCTTTTCACGAAACAAAATCATAACAATTAATAACGTGCTTCTCCAGCTTCATCAACTAAATTCTTCACGCATGAAATTCAGTATTACACTCATAAATACGGCACGTTCTCTTAGCTTCTATAAAATCAATGGAGCAATGGTTTTTGCATCTTGTCCCTCAAAATGCAAAAAATTATGTCGTTTAACTCTACAAGGAATCAAACTATGAAACAGTTTAAGGTTCTCGCGATAGCCCTATTCTTCGCCCTGACATCTTGTTCACTCATTCATCAATTAAAAAATAATGTTTCTCCTAAAAAACAAAAATATGTCGTGATGCTTTCAATGGATGGCTGTCGCTGGGATTATCCCCATCGAGGCGACTTGCCCGCACTTGTACAATTTGGAGAAGAAGGCGTGAAATCTGAAATTGTTCCGTCATTCCCCAGTAAGACATTTCCCAATCATTATTCAATGGTAACAGGGCTTTATCCAGGGAGTCATGGTTTAGTTTCCAATAGTTTTTATGACCCTGAAACAGACCGATATTATGCCATCCAAAATAGAAAAACCGTGGAAGATGGAAGCTTTTATGGTGGCGAACCCATTTGGAATACGGCAGTAAAACAAGGACAGAAAGCGTTCTCCTATTATTGGGTAGGTTCCGAAGCGGATATTCAAGGCATGCATCCAACACGATATAAAATATACGACCAAAACGATTCGTTTGAGTCTAGAGTTGACTCCGTGATATCGTGGCTTGCACTTCCAGAAAGCCAGCGTCCCAATCTAATCACATGGTACTTTCACGAACCCGATGGAAAAGGTCATCACTATGGACCCGATAGCCCCGAATTGAATAATACACTCGTCAATCTTAATGGACTTATTGATGATTTTTTAACCAAACTCGCCGCTTTACCGAATGCCGATGAGATTAATGTTATCATTACATCGGATCACGGGATGTCGCCTGTTTCACCCGATAAAGTTACTTTTTTAGATGATTTTGTAGATAAAGCATGGATTGATACGACACTTGGCTATAGCCCCATAACACAAATTTATCCCAAAGACAATTTTGTCGATAGCATCTTTACGCATTTGTCCCAATCTGAACATTTAAAAGTGTATAAAAGAGGTGAATTCCCTGAGCGATACCATTACAATTCGAATCCAAGAATTGCACCCATATTTGTCGAAGCGGATAGCGCCTGGAGTCTTGCATGGCGCCGCGATTTTAATCCAAAATACTTTTCATTGGGAGCCCACGGTATGGACCCATCGAATCGAGACGTCCATGCCATTTTTTATGCAAAAGGGCCTGCATTTAAAAGTGTCTATTTGCATCCCGTATTTGAAAACGTAAATTTATATCCCCTCATTGCCGAAATTTTAGGTCTCACGCCGGCTCCTGTTGACGGGAAATTAGAAAATGTAAAAGGGATGCTCAAAGATTAACAGTAAGCAATAAATACTGAGATTAGTATGCCGATATTACACGAAATATTTCCTGATGGCTTGTGGCTTTTTGCAGGGCTCGTCGTCTTAGGTCTTACTTTTCTTCGATGGCTTAAAAAACAGGATTAAATTTTGGAATTTTGGTCACAGATTATTCTCCCTTTTTTAATTAGTTCATGGTGGATTGGATTAAGTTCTTTCCATTCAAGCGTTTTACATCCCATCCATAGCCATCAACATAAAGACGCTTTTATTTGGGAAGAGCGCGTTCCCCTCCCTGGGCAATATTATCAAATTAATCGCTATAATAGAGACGGGATTCTGATTCAAAGCTACGGTCTCGATGAATTGGATCGAAAAACATCTCTCAGCTATTACGACAGTAAGGGAAATATTTGGCGCAAAGATAGCCTCATGTATCGAGGCGATACACTCATTGGTTTTGATGCCTATTCATTTTCCACCCAGGAGCTTCTGCTAAAGGCCGCAAAAACGTCGCAGGGCTCTATCGTTACATATAATTGGTTTGATGGCGAAGACGAGAATCTAGGCTCTATTAAAGACGATACCTCAGGGATGCATTTGTTGTATGCGGATGCAAATAATCAAACAATTTGGACTTATGTTGACTCTGTTACCTCCATTACATTTGATTTAGAAAATGGATTAGAGACGACAAACCACCGTTTAGATAATGGTCGTTATTTCGCTGTAACCATGGATACGCTTGGCTTTATTCACGCAATTCAAGAGACAGATGCTCGAGGGTTTGAAATATTTCGCTCTGATTTTCGATATGTCGCACATAAGGTTTTAGAAACGCGAACCGTCACGCCAAGTATTAAATTCCAACTTGATGAATCCAGCATTCAGCGAACAAAAATCCAGCTCCAACTCTTGGCATCAAAAGACCGAAAGACGCAATCCTATTTAGGTAAAAATTTCGCATTCCAAGAATTCATCGAAAATAAGGAATTATCTTCTACGCGTGAACACGTCGAAGATCAATATCTCCCCGATGGCAAGACACTGTTTCGACGACGTTATCTTAAGGACAATGGGATTACCTTTAAGGAAATATTTTACACCTTTTCAGCGAATGGCCAAGAAACCATCACGTATCATTTTGATGATAAGGCACGCGTTCGTCAGATTTATCAACCCAAACCCACGCAAAATCATTTCTATTTTCGAAAATATTATGATGACGATAATCATCTCATCCGTGAAGAGATATTGGACAATCATCAGCGAATTTTGGAAATCACGCGCTATACGTTTGACTCTTTTTCTAAGCTGGCCTTCATGGAAAAAATAGATATGCTGGGGAAAACACGTGCGATTCAAGAAGTCTATGGAATTCCTCATGCAAGCATATTTCGAAAGCGAGAAGCTGACGGGAAACTCATTGCAGATTTTTATCACGATGCCAAGGGTAATGTCTCAAAAACGGTTTATTATAACTACATCGACGACATGATTTTTGCCGACTATTATGATGAAAATAAAGATTTGTTTAAGCAGCGACGCTATTCCATCGACGGCGCAATCGACCATCGCATCCTATTAAATGCGACGGGTCAAATTTTAAATGAACAATATTTTTCGCCTCAAAAAGAGCTGTTGAAAGAGCGCCAATACCTCCTAGACGAGAAGAAAATAACGGAAGTGCGCTACAACCCTTACGGGAAATTCATCAGTAAAACTATTACACAATTAAACGATGCGGATGAACCAATTTCAAAGAAGACCATTGATGAAGCCTTGAATTTATCCGAGATACAAGGTTTTGAATATGGTGAATTTGGCGTTCAATTAAGGCAACTCATGACGGGCGACGGTACAATAATTTTCACCGTTGCAACTGACTATGATTCATCGGGAAATAAACAATTTGAGACATGGACAGATGCTGAAGACTTGATGTACCGAAAAGTTATTTTCCAATATGATAACTTCAATCGCTTGGCGCGGGAAATTCTAATGAGTCCTTATAGCTCGACTCCTGAAGTTTTTGAATATCAGTATGGCGTAACAGGTCATTTGATTTTAAAGAAGCATTTTGAAAAAGATGAACTTACAGAAGAAATAAATTTCAGATATTATTCAAAACATAATTTAAGAATGTTAATTTATAAATTAGCAGACGGCACGATTACGCGGAAAGAGTTAGAAAATTTATGATGAAAACAATCAATATCTTAATCATTACACTGACAATAATTTTATTGAATGCATGCGCTTTAACAAAACCAAGTGAAAAAAAAGAAACCATTAAAACCGAACAAGTGAGTGTGGCTTTTCGCAATGTTCAAACATCCAAAGCACTTTTTTATAATGCGGATATTTTGTTCTCAGCTCACGACATGGCAGCTCTTCCCGTCATTTTTTATATGTCCCAAATCGAGAAAAAAGGACAAAATGTTTTTAGTAAATCGGTGACTTTAACGAATGAATTTTCCAGCACACTCAATAATGAAATATACTTAATTCCCGAAAAAGAGCAGGCCTTTCAAGCGGATCGGATTTTAAAAATTGACGCTCTATGTATTGAAAGTGTCGGAGGAGACGTTTTTGCTTCCGAGACCCTCATCCGCTTATTTGAGCCAGAGAAAATCGCTGAATCACTCAAACAAATTGATGCCAGAGGCGTCATGGTTTTATCGGGTAATTTTGACCCCGCTACACTGAAAATCAATTTAAGCAATAAAGTGACGGCATTTGGACTGCTCAATATCGTAACGGCTATGCAAGATAGTTCTTGGACACTAGATAGCCGACAAAATTGGTTTAAATTAAATCTCATGAACGCCATAAAATCAGAGGATTTTGAACTAGACAATGAGGTAACCGTTCAGGGTCATTTGTACTCAAAAGGGACAGAGCATATATTCTTTGCACGTGTTCAAGGAGTCAATCAAGAAGATTTTGATGTCGTCATTCTGTTGAATCATTTTCCGTCTCAAGAAAAAGCAGATGAAAAGTTAAAGTCGATATTAAAGCAACTTGTTCAATATCATAAAGGCGACATTTTATCGCAATCAATACATTTTTAAATGAAAGGGTGTCGAGATGTCAGATCATGCACAAAAAGTTTTAGACGAAATGAAATCGGCGGGAAAACCACTAAAAGCCAGTGAGATTGAAACGGCAACAGGTCTGAACGATAAAGAGGTTGCGAAGGCAATGAAAGGCTTAAAAAAGGATGGTAAAATCGTATCCCCCGTTCGATGCTTTTGGGCGCCAGCCGAATAGGAAAAGTAATCCTCTAATATTTAAATAAATCTAGTTTGAAAACTTGGTCGGAACAGACATGTTTTGAATCATGTTTTTCAAATCCAGGAAACATCACCCTGTCCCTCACGAAGAAGAACAGGCGTTTCGTCTGTGAAATCAATAACCGAGGAGGGCTCGCAGTACGACGGTCCTGAGTTAAGTATTAAATCAACCTTCCCGTCGTAATATTCCATAAATTCGACGGGATCCGACGCAAACGATTGTTCGCCAATATTTACACTCGTCGAAACAATTGGATAACCCATTTCTTTCGCCAGCATTCGACTAAAATCATGGTCAGGAATACGAATTCCGACGGTGCGCTGCTTCGAAATAAGTAATTTCGGAACCGATTTTCTACCTTGTAAAATAAACGTGTATGGCCCCGGCAATAAGCGATTAAGGTGGCGATAAGCGGCCGTCGAAATAATGGCGTATTCTGAGACTTCCTTCATGTCTTTGCAAAGAATGCTCACAGGTTTTTCTTTCACCATGCCCTTTATTTGATACATTTTTTTCAATGCCTCTTTATTATTTATATCGCAGCCAATGCCATAAACCGTATCGGTAGGATAAATAATAAGTCCACCATTTTTCATTATTTTAACGGCTTGCTCAACAATTTTCATATTGATTTGATTGCCGTAAATATCAATAATCATGGAGTGCGTCTAACGTCATTTTGGCGGTAGTATTTTCATCTTCAAAAGGGAAAAGATGGCCGCCGTCTGTCATTTTAGTTTGTACCTGTTTATTGATTTGGGATAATTTTTCAATGACTTTCAATGTGACCGTATCAGAGAGATGCCCGGCAATAATCACGGTTTCAACTTGAAGCCTTCGGATATTTTTCCAGATATTTACAGGAATTGATTGGTAAATCGATGCCTCAAGTGTAGGAGAGCAACGCATCGTAAGATGACCTTCATCAGAATGAATAAAGCAAGTATCAACATAGGCTTCGAGGGATTGAGGCGTCAACTGATTGAAGATATATTTATGCTTATAATGCGCTATGGCAGCAGATCGCGACGAAAATGACGTTCTCCGTTTCCGCGCTGCTTTTATTAAGGGCATCACGTTTTCCTTGCCAATCCAAATGAAAAATTGAAAAACAAGGGTCCGTATTCGTGGCAAAACGACGGGCTCCCATAACACAAGTTTTTTAAAAAGCGCGGGGTGTTTATCGGCGGCTAAAATGATGCTAATGGCGCCTACAGAATGTCCAATTGCATAAACGGGTGTTTGAATATTTTGGCTTTTTAAAAACGCTAATAAATAGTCAGCAATATCATGCCAATTGCGAATAACGCTATCCCATTGGGATAAACCACAGCCAGGAATATCAAGGGCTAATATTTGATAGTCGTCTAAAAAAGGTTCAAAGACATGTTCGTACATAGCAGCGCAAAAACTGTTTGCGTGCACAAAGACAATCGTCTCTTTGCCTGGTGTACCCCAAGTATGAAAGTTAAATGTGCTCGGGAAATCGCTTTTCATGCGGAGAAACTAGTCAAAATCGATCTCAAAACTAGTCTCCGAATTTTGGAAGAAATTACATGTTTTCAGAAATCAAATGAGTCTCTTTGACGGTATTATCAGTATAAATATGACCACTTCGTTTCCCGAATTGAATCGCTTGTTGGTAGTCCAGCATATAAATATCACCACGTTTACGCCAGCGTTTATTCATAGTGTCTTCAACTTGCATTGGCATAACGACCCAGACCGTATCTCCGTAAGCGATGTCACCTCCATGGCCGTAGGGTTTCAGAAGTTCACGACTCAACGCTAAAACACCTGGAAAAATAGATTTGTTGCTGGCAGTAATCGTTGGCGAATCGTCGCATTGTCCGACGGTTGCATTGTAGGCTGTAAAGACCATTGGTTTCCCACCGGTGAATAAATCAAGTGCTGTCCCCATTTCATTTATATAAGTGTGAAGGCTGTCTTGAATGAGTTGTTGTTCTTCCTTTAATACGCTCACATGTTCCTCAAATTGCCATTGTCTAAGACCCAATATTAAAGTCAGGATTAATATAATTATTGTGTGCTTATGTGTTTTCATGTGTCTATTATACTCCAGAGTAAGATTAAATTTATTTGGTTTGCGTCTTAATAATCGTTAAACATAAAAAAAACAATCAAAAAATGATACGTCAAATTAATAATCCGCTGATGTGACAAGTGTCATAATTGGCCTGATTATCACGATAACCGATGTTTCATATTATATTTATGATGCCTCACCTCAATGGGAACCTCATAAAACGTCACTTTAAAATCACATTTCGAAACAAAATACATGTAACGAATTGACCAATTTAAACACTAATAAATGCGAAGAAAAACCTTGAGGGAATCGTCTTCGTAGTTAGCTTGGCGGCGCTTAGTGAAAAAGAAATAAACGCAAATAGGAGACAGTACAAAAATGGCGAAACAACAGTTTCAAACAGAAGTAAACGAATTACTTCATTTAATAATTCACTCGCTTTACTCACATAAAGAAATCTTTTTAAGAGAGCTTGTTTCGAATGCTTCAGACGCATTGGATAAACTCAAACACCTTACCTATATCGATCATGACCTAAAATCCTATAATTTCGATCCTCGTATTGATATATCATTTGAGGAAGGAAAAGAGGGCAAAACCATCACCGTTAAAGACTCAGGTATTGGGATGTCTGAAGAGGATCTTCATGCACATCTTGGAACCATCGCACGCTCTGGCACCAAATCTTTTCTAGGCGACCTCACAGGCGACGCTAAAAAAGACTCGAACCTTATTGGACAATTTGGTGTTGGATTTTACTCGAGTTTTATGGTGGCGGATAAAGTTGAAGTCCGCACTAAAAAAATTGGCGAAGAAAAAGGCTTTATCTGGACAAGCGACGGCAAGTCTGGTTACGAAATTGAAGCGTTCGAAAAAGACGATGTCGGAACGGAAATCAAACTTTTCCTCAATGACAATGGAAGAGAATACGCGAGCCGTTGGAGCGCTACTGAAGTTTTAAAAAAATACTCCAATCATATCGCATTCCCCATTTTTCTGCATTACGAAGAGACAAAAACTGAAGGCGAAGGCGATGATAAGAAAGAAACCCTCGAGCAAAAAGTTGAGCAAGTCAACGACGCCACAGCATTTTGGAAGCGCTCAAAAGCCGAATTAAAGAAAAAAGATTATGACGAATTTTACAAAACATTTTCAAATGATTATAGCGATCCTCAACTTCATATTCACACACAAGCCGAAGGCGCTTTGGACTACACAACCTTATTTTATATTCCATCCAAAGCCCCCATGGACTTGTATTATGCCGAATTTAAAGCAGGCGTAAAACTCTATGTCAAACGCGTTTTTATTACGGATGACGATAAAAATCTTTTACCAGTTTACCTTCGTTTTGTTAAGGGAATTATTGATTCTGAAGATTTACCGCTGAACGTCAGTCGTGAAATTCTGCAACAAAATCTAATCTTAGAAAAGATTCGGAAAAATTCTGTTAAAAAAATCTTATCGGCCCTCAAGATCTATTCGAAAAATGCTGAAAAATATAATGCTTTCTATGCAGAATTTGGACGTCCTTTAAAAGAAGGCTATTATCAAGATCATGACAATCGTGATGTTATTGCAGAGCTTGTCCGGTTTAAATCAACCAAGGCTGATGGGCTAACGTCTTTGGCCGACTACGTAAGCCGTATGGGCGAAAGTCAAAAAGATATCTACTACGTGACAGGGGAAAACGAAGCCTCGATTCGTCGCTCGCCTTTATTGGAAATGTATAACAAGAAAGACGTCGAAGTGCTTATTCTTGATGACGAAATCGATGAAATTGTCATCCCTGGCGTCAGTAAATATAAAGAATACGCATTTAAATCTGTCAATCGTAGCTCGGCAACAGATGAACTCGGTGAAGAAAAAATCGAGGAAAAAGAAAAAGCCGAAAAAGATGCGGCACCTTTAATTAAAAAAATTAAAAAGATTTTAGGTGACAAAGTGAAAGACGTCAAAGTCTCGACTCGACTCACAGATTCCCCTTCTGTACTTGTTGCAGACTCAGACGACCCAACATTTCAGATGCAAGAAATGATGAAAGCAATGGGACAAGTCGGCTTGCCTGACGCAAAACCAATTCTCGAAATCAATATGGATCATGTCATTCTCAAAAAGATGATTGATATGCGTAAAGGCAAAGATTTAGAGAACGCAACCGCGCTATTATACGAACAAGCTCAACTACTAGAAGGCATGAAGCTTGAAAATCCAGCCGAGTTCGTGAAACGACTCAACGAGATTATGAGTAAAGCGCTTTAATTAGAATCTCATACTAATAAATATTAGCCACCTCTTTGAGGTGGCTTTTTTTGTAGAAAAATTCTGCAATTCTACTGTATTATTCATATCGAAAATCTCATAATTTAGAAATCGTATGAATCCATTCTCTTTTCCTGAGCGGTTGTAAACGTATATTGCACACAATGATCGCTAAACCACAATCCAAGTATTTAAAAAGGAGCGTCAAATGTCATCAGATATTAAATTCGTAGAATATGTGGTTGGACAATTTTCCGAATCGTGTGCCATCACTTATAGAAAAATGTTTGGCGAGTTTACACTTTATTCAAAGGGGAAAGTCGTTGGCTTAATTTGCGACAATCAGTTTTTTGTGAAGCCCACAGAAGAGGGCAAACGATATTTCATCGATTATACGGAAGCTCCACCCTATCCTGGAGCGAAACCCTCATTACTTATCCAAGATGAAATAGAAGATTCGGAGTGGTTGTCAGAATTAATCAAAATTACAGAAAAAGCATTACCAATACCTAAGGCGAAAAAAAAGAAAAAACCTAAAAAGTAGTCCTCTTTTCTAAGTCCCCGACACCATGAAAAATCAACCTTTTACAAATTGATATTCCCAAAAATTCGTCCTTGCAAACTATAAGGATAAATTTTATCATGATTGAACAAAACAAAGTTGTTTGTTTTGCTATATGGGGAGTAAGGATGCTATTTAAACAATTAATAATTATGAATCTATTTATTTTGTCGGTATTCGGTGCAGCACAAATTGAAGCACCATCTGCAATCGGAATCGACGATACGTTTCTAGGGAAAAGCATTTCCCTTGATTTGATTTTCAATGACGAATTGGGTCAACCCATTACATTGGCACAGGCGAGTGAAAATCGTCCCATCATTCTCGCCTTGGTTTATTACAACTGTACGTCCATTTGTAATCCATTTCTTAACGCTATTGTGGATGTCATTAATCAATCGCCCTCCGCTTTTTTACCTGGCGACAAATATAATGTCATTGCCGTAAGTTTTGACCCGAAGGAAGGTCCTGAAATTGCCGCCGAGAAAAAACTATCGTATTTTAATTTATTTAAAGGGAAAACGGAAATCCCTGAATCATCGTTTCGGTTTTTAACGGGTGATTCTGCTACGATTCGAAAACTTACCGAATCAGTGGGTTTTCGTTATGCGCGCGATGATGCGGATGGCTTTAAACATGCCTCGTCTCTTATCGTTATATCCCCAAGCGGTGTCATTTCTCGCTACATCAGAGGACTTTCATTTTTTCCGGTCGAAATTATGGTTTCTGTCACCAACGCAATGGAAGGGAAATGGGCGCCAACAGTACGTAAAATTGTGCAATTCTGCTTTGCGGAAGAACCAGAAGGTCGCGGTTATTATTTCAATTTTCTTAAAGTAACAGGCGCTATTATTCTTTTCTCAATTTTGTTTACAGTTGTCATACTAACGACCCTTTTAAACCGGAAAAAAAACGTATTAAAACCTGAAACAAAGGATGCATAAGCATGGAAAATGTGAATCAGAGCTATCTTCATAGCCACACAAATCCCAAATGGACGAAAGGCTTTATGAGTTGGTTTATGTCCACGGACCACAAGCGAATCGGTGTCATGTATGCCATGACGATGTTCTCGTTTTTCTTTTTAGCCGTTTGTTTAGGTTTTGTCATCAAACTTCAAAAAATGTTTCCAGGCTCAACGGGTTGGGAAATCATCCCTGTCGAATTGTATGGAAGTTTTTTCACGCTTCATGCCATCATAATGATATTTTTATTTATCGTTCCAGGCGCCCCTGCCATTTTGGGAAACTTTTTTTTACCGCTTCAAATCGGTGCTAAAGACGTCGCTTTTCCCCGCGTCAATCTTCTTTCGTATTGGCTGTATCTTTTTGGCGCAATCATGGCAGTTCTCGGTGTTCTTTTAGGTGCTGCTGATACGGGATGGACATTTACACCGCCCTATTCCATCAATGCGAAAACAATTTCCGTACTTGGGATAAGGTTTGATTCCATTTCCTGGATGCTTACCGCGGCATTTATTCTAGGCTGGGGCACCATTCTCACGGGAATCAATTTTATCGTTACGATTCATCGAATGCGCGCCAAAGGTATGGGCTATTTCAAAATGCCACTTTTTACGTGGTCCATATACGCGACATCATGGCTGCAAGTCCTCGCCACGCCGGTTGTTGGGATTACGCTCCTAATGATTGTCATCGAAAGAATAATGCCCGTCGGATTTTTTGACCCGACGAAAGGTGGCGACCCAATTCTTTTTCAGCATCTATTTTGGATTTACTCCCACCCGGCTGTTTACATTATGATTTTGCCGTCAATGGGACTCGTGAGTGAAATTATTCCGACGAATAGTCAGAAACCCATTTTCGGATATAAGAGCATCGCCATTGCATCCTGTAGTATTGCCGGTGTTGGATATCTACTCTGGGCACATCACATGTTTACGACGGGTCTTTCTGATTTCGCAGCTTTACTATTTTCCTTTCTTACCTTCTTTGTCGCTATTCCAACGGCTATCAAAGTGTTTAATTGGACGGCAACACTTTACAAAGGTTCAATAACGCTGACTCCCGCGATGCTTTTTGCATTGGCCTTTATCTTTAATTTCAGTATCGGTGGTTTAACGGGGATGTTTCTCGGCTCACTCTCTACGGATATTCATCTCCATGATACTGATTTTGTCGTAGCGCACTTTCATTACACAATGTTTGGTGGAGCCGCATTTGGACTCATTGGCGGTATATTTAATTATTTTCCTAAAATGTTTGGTCGCATGTATTCTATGAAATGGGCAAAGACGGGTTTCGGGTTTATGTTTATTGGTTTCAACGCGCTTTATTTCCCCATGCTTTTACTCGGCTATTATGGCATGCCTCGCCGTTATCAAACCTATCCAGACATCCCAATTTTTAATAAACTTCAATTGGCCTCAACCTTGGGTTCGTGGGTTTTAGTGATAGGTGTTATTATCGTTTTAAGTGTATGGATTTACGCACTGAGACGCGGTAAAAAAACAACTGAAAAAAATCCATGGAATTCTTCAACCCTTGAATGGCAAACCGCAACACCGCCGACACTTTTCAATTTTGAAGAAGATATGGAAATCACGCGCGATCCTTACGATTATGAAGCATTTCGAGGTGAAGTTGCGGCTGGGACTTCTTTCGGGAGTGAATCATGAGCCATCAAAATTCACACAGCGAGGTGGCGCATCATATTGACGAGGTTGGGACACGGTTAGGCTTTTGGCTCTTTCTCTACACCGAACTTTTCCTTTTTGCGGCATTATTTCTGATATACGCCGTCTATCGCTCCACACATATCGAAGATTTTAAACTCGCCGCCGAAAGCCTCAACACGACAATCGGCACTCTCAATACGATGATTCTATTAACCAGTAGTCTTACGATGGTACTCTCACTGGAGTCGCTCAAAAAAAGCGCTGTAAAAGCGGCAAGATGGTTTCTCATTGCGACGTTAGCTTTGGGGACGGCATTTCTCATTATTAAAGGTTTTGAGTGGAGTGCTAAATTCGACCATCATATCTTTTTACAGACGGCGAAAGGCATCGCTGCTGGACATGGTTCTCCTTTATTAACGCCTGGAGATGAAATGCTTCCTGTCGGGCAAGTTCTCTTTTTCGGACTCTATTTTATCATGACAGGAATCCATGCGCTGCATATTATCATTGGCGGGATTTGGATGATCATCGTCTATTATTGGATGTCTAAGGGTTCCATCAATGAAGAAAATCATGGCGTATTAGAACGCTGTGGTCTCTATTGGCACCTCGTTGATGTCATCTGGATTTTTCTTTTTCCACTTTATTACTTGGTCGCATAGGGAGCATCATTATGAATACACACGAACAAATTCAAGGTTCTCGCCTACCATTTTTCGTCTATTTTGCCTTGATATTTTTAACAATTGCAACGGTTCTATTAGCAGGCCTTGATACGGGGAATACGGTCTCCATCATAATCGCTATGTCTGTGGCATCCATAAAAGCGGCTTTAGTGCTTACATATTTTATGCATCTCAATCATGAACCGATGATTTTCAAACTCTTTTTAGGCGTCGCTTTCTTAACACTCCTCGCCATTTTCATTTTAACATTTTCAGACTATTCCTTTCGGGTGCTCTCATGAATATAAATACGGGTATCGCCTCCGTCTTTAATCAGGATGTCGATTTCAGTTTCTTCCTAATTTTTACAATTTCAATATTGTGTCTTGTTGGGATTACGGGGTTCATGATTTTTAGCATTTTCAAATACAGCAAGAAAAATAATCCGACACCTTCGAATCTCGAAGGCCACACGGGCTTGGAAATAATTTGGACCGTCATTCCGACGATACTGGTGATGTTTATTTTTTATTTCGGCGCGAAAGGTTTTATTAAAATGAGAACCGTGCCTGAAAATGCCATGGAAATTAAAGTCGATGCAGGGATGTGGTGGTGGAAATTTACCTACCCCAATGGCTTAGAGCAAAACACGGAGCAAGGATTAACGGTCCCCGTTAGCACGCCCATTTATCTTCCCTTACATTCAGCTGATGTCATTCACTCTTTTTATGTACCTGCATTTAGAGTAAAAATGGACGTCGTACCCAAACCACTCGGGACGAAAGATAATTACACATGGTTCGAAGCCATCCAAGAGGGCGACTATGACCTTTTTTGCGCCGAATATTGCGGCCAAAATCACGCACAGATGTTGAGCAAAGTTCATGTCCTTTCGAAGATAGATTATGATGCATGGCTTGCGGGTCAGACATCCGAGCAAAAGAAATTGCAGAGCGAAAGTCCCGGGAAAGCGCTTTTGCTTTCAAAAGGATGTTTCGCTTGCCATAGTAGCGATGGCTCAAAAATTATTGGTCCCTCTTTTAAAGGATTGTTTGGTAAAATGGAAACCGTTGTCACCAACGGCGAAGAGCGAAATATTTTGGTGGATGAAGCCTATATTAAACAGTCTATTCTCGAACCCTCAAAAGATATTGTGAAAGGATTCCAACCAATTATGCCGCCCCTGCCTGTTTCAGAACAAGAGATAATAGACATCATTGCGCATATTAAGGAACTTGTCGAAGAGTAATCCTCGGACTTGAAAAGGAACAGGATGCTTAAAGCTTACATACAACTTTTTCGACTCAGGCCCATACCCCTTATCATGTTGATGGTTGTATTTGCCCATCTGTATGCTTTGAGAGAAATGGGACAAGCGTTTCAATTGGGTCCGATGTTGATTTTATTTTTCACAACATCGATGGCTAATTCCGCCGTTTTTGCTCTGAATCAATATTACGAAAGAGACGCTGACGCAAGGATGAAACGTACGAAAACACGCCCGATTCCATCGGGTCAAATTCCTGCGAAAACAGCTTTTATTGCGGGAATGAGTCTTTTTTTCGTTGGCTTGATTCTTCAATACGCATTGATTAATACGGCCACAACTCTGGCGACATTCATAACAGGTGCATTGTATGTTTGGACCTACACACCTTTAAAATCGCGATCATCGCTAAGTACATTAATTGGATCAATTCCTGGCGCCATGTTGCCATTTATTGGTTGGTTTTCAATCGGTCAAGGATTTGACCTTATGATAATGTGGATGTCCCTTATGATTTTTCTCTGGCAAATTCCCCACACATTTGTCATTGTGTTTCGATATACAGACGAATTTATCGCGGCAGGTGGACGACAGCTTCAAATCGTTGCAGGGGAAAATGTGTCTTTCCGGCAAAGTTTATGGTACACATGGATTAATATTCCACTGATTTTAGTGCCGTTCGTCTTTGGTATATCCGGTCCCATTTATTTGACGATTGCTGTTCTATTGACAATTGTTGCACTTTATCGTGCCACTCGCTTTTATATTGAGCGAGAAGCTCAAACGGCGAAAAACTTTTTCATCTATATGCTGATATATTTACCAATCCTTTTTATTGCGATGGTGACAAATCGTATTGGATGATAGCTTCAGGCATCTAAGAACGTATTATTTCTTTTGAGCGGTCAATTGATTCTGTTTACATAAAAAGGATATAATTCTTTCGGTATAAAAACTGTACTCAGTCTCAATCACATATATATTGCATGATGTATCACTTTCCAAAAATCATGTTATTTTAACGAAGGAAACTAAATGAATTTACAATCCCTCCTCGCAAAAATTGATGTCTCAGCCGATTGGGTTGGACTACGTTACGTGCGAGAAAACACCACATTTCGTCTTGTAAGAGACAAAAAACCGGAAGCGAATGACCGCGAATCTAAAGAAGGTATCATGGTTGAAGTTCTTGTTGACGGGCAATTTGCGTATTACGGTACGACTAAGATGGATGCCAAAAGTGTCCAAGCTGCGGCAGAACGAGCCGTGGTTATCGCGAAAGCAACATCCCAATATAGTATTTATTCTTTTACAGATAAAGCACGACCTGTTGCAAAAGGGAGCTATCAATCTCCTTTTCAAAAAGAGTTAATGTCCCCAAAGGACTTGAATAATCTCTTGGTCAAAGCAACGGAGCGGTTAAAAGTCTCTGATAAAATCGTCACGACAAACGCCATGGCGCGTATCGTTGAAACCGATAGTCATTATGTTTCATCCAACGGTAGCGACGTAGAACAATCATTTCTTATGGTTTCTGCTGACTATGCGGTTGTGGCTCAAGATGGCTCTGTAACGCAAAAACGTACAGACGGCGGACTCCTGGCTAAAAGCTATCAAACAGGAATGGAAGTATTTGACGAAGCGTCAATCCTTAAACGATGCGAAAAAATCGGCAACGAGGCGATTGAATTATTGACGGCTGAAGAATGTCCAACGGGATCCACAAATCTGGTTCTAGCGCCCGATCAAATGATGCTTCAAATACACGAAAGTGTTGGACATCCTCTGGAAATTGACAGAATCCTCGGCGACGAGCGTAATTATGCCGGCTCAAGTTTTGTAAAACTCGGCGATTTTGGAAAATTACAATATGGATCGAAATTGATGAATATTACCTTTGATCCAACGGTTGAAGGCGAGTTCGCATCCTACGCATTTGATGATGGTGGCGACAAAGCCAAGAAAGAATTCATTATTAAAGACGGCATTCTTGAGCGCGGTTTAGGTGGTGCAGAAAGTCGTGAGCGCTCTGGCTTAAAAGGCGTTGCAAACTTTAGAGCAAGTTCATTTAATCGCGCCCCCATCGACCGTATGGCAAACTTAAATCTGGAAGCGGGCGAGTCTGGTTTTAACGACATTATTAGTTCGGTTGAAAAAGGTGTGTATATGACATCAAATCGCTCGTGGTCTATTGACGACTATCGCAATAAATTTCAGTTCGGATGTGAATATGGTAAGTTGATTGAAAATGGAAAACTGACGAAAACGGTCAAAAATCCTAATTACCGAAGCATCACAAACCCGTTTTGGAACAGTTTAAAAATGGTTGGAAATACTGACACTTTTGAAGTATATGGTACGCCGTTTTGTGGAAAAGGTGAGCCGAATCAAACGATTCGTGTCGGTCACGCTTCTCCAACATGTTTGTTTGAAAATATAGAAGTCTTTGGTGGAGCGTAAGATAATGATGGAAAAACATTTTAACATATTAAGCAAGTCAATCGTCAAATCTTTAAAGGACGGCGAGCATATTAGCCTCTCTTTTGGAGGCGAAAACAGTCAATATATTCGCGTTAATAATGCAAAAATTCGCCAAACGGGTTTAGTGGATGAATCGGATTTAGGGTTTGATTTTATTCATAACAATCGTCGCGTAACGAGTAGTATTTCTATTTCCGGTAATCTTGATGATGATTTAAGCAATGTTCTGAACGAAGTCAATCGACTTAGAGATGAAGCCACACAATTGCCAGAAGATCCTTATATCGTGATGCCAGAGAGCGATGCTAAAAGCGCAGAAAAGAATGAAGGCAAACTTCTTGATATCGCAAAAGCCGCTGATGCTCTTTTGCCAGCCATGCAAGGAGTCGATTTTACAGGAATCTGGTCTTCGGGGAAAATATTTGCAGGTTCTGCGAATTCTGCAGGTGGTAAACACTGGTTTGAAACCAAAACGTTTTCCATGGATTATTCATTGATTACACCATCTGACAAAATGGTGAAAGCAACTTTTGCGGGTTCGAAATGGAATCAAGCCGACTATGAAAACTATGTCAAAGACTCGGTTTCGAAGCTGGAAATTATGAACCGAAAGCCACTAAAAATTAAACCCGGTGAGTATCGCACGTTTATCGCATCCGCAGGAGTTGCGGATATTTTAAGCATGTTTTCCTGGGGCGGTGTTGGTGAGGCATCCATCCAACAAGGTGAAAATGCTTTGGGCAAAATGCGACATGAAGGCGCTACCTTATCGCCCTTGTTTAATTTATCAGAAGATTTTAGTGATGGCTTGGTGCCACGATTTAATGGTATGGGCGAAATCGCACCCGAGAAAATCGAACTCATCAAAAACGGCCAACTCATAAATACTTTAATAAGCTCACGAACGGCGAAAGAATATGGCCTGGAATCCAATTTCGCTGGCGAAGGCGAAGGTTTGCGTTCTCCGGTAATGGGAACCGGCGACTTGGATGAAAACGACGTTCTGAAATCCTTGGGAACGGGCGTGTATCTATCGAATTTACACTATCTCAATTGGAGCGATATGATTGGCGGCCGCATTACCGGCATGACACGTTATGCATGTTTTTGGGTTGAAAGCGGCGAAATTGTGGCCCCTATTGAAAATATGCGTTTCGACGACAGTCTTTATAATTTCCTTGGTGAAAATCTTGAAGCTGTCACATCCGTTGCATTGGTTAATCCTGATGTGGGTACTTATGGAGGGCGCGAATTGAGCGCCACAACGTGTCCGGGGATTTTGTTAAAGGCGTTTGCCCTAACGCTCTAAACGCACACAAAATATAGTTTGATGGCTCTTTTCTTTGGTTTAGGAGAGAGCCATTTTTTTAGCCATCACGGCCCGCAAAAGACATCCATAAAGTAGAATTCTTTTTAATATTTGATGCCTGAAACGCAGGAAAAAATAAGATTCCGATTCATAGCATATTGCCTTAACTTAACGCAAGCAAAACAGAGAGGACGGAATGAATTTGAAGTATAAATACTTACTTATTGTCAATCCCGAAGCGGGAAGTCGTCAAACGCTTAAAGCGCTCCCGGCTATTGAGCAGCGTCTGAAAGACGAAGAGATAAAATTTGAATTTCACTTTACGTCAGAGCCAGGACACGCTACGGAAATTGTAAAACGCTATGGAAAAGATTTCGACGTTATTGTTTCCGTCGGCGGTGATGGCACCATTAATGAGGTCGTGAATGGGATGCCCGATTTAAACAAGCCACTCGGTATGATTCCTGTGGGCACAGGTAATGATTTTGGACGTTCTTGTATTATTCCACATGATAATATTGACGAAGCTCTCAATATTCTTTTGGCTCACGACGTAAAACAAATTGACGTTGGGCAAGTTAATGAAAAGCGTTTTGTAAATGTCATGGGCGTTGGCTACGAAGGCCGTACGAATGACGTTGGTAAAAAACTAAAGTTTATCAAAGGCGTTTTTCGCTACATTTTAGCCATTGGCTATTCCTTTTTAACGTATCGGCGTATCCCGATGAAAATCAGCTTTAATGATGTTGTCGTCGATGAGCCAAACTTTTTAATGAGTGTAGGGAATGGATGGAATGTGGGTGGCGGCGTAAAATTAACACCAAAAGCTCGCTTAGATGATGGCTTATTCGACATTTGTCTCGTCCGAAATATTTCCCGCGCTCAAATCGTCATGAACCTTAATCGGCTCTATGATGGTACAATGGACGTACTGCCAGAAGTTGAAATGTTTCAAACGGATAAGGTGCTGATAGAAAGTGACCAAATTATTCCCATGCATTTGGACGGCGAATCTGTTAAACCATCGAACAGACTTGAAATAAGCTTACATCCGAAATCCTTGTCTGTAATAGGCAATTGGTCAAAAGACCCGAGGTAGATAAATCTTGCATGCGGAAAAAGTCTAACATCCTTCGACATGGGTCGTTTTGAGCATTAAAATATTAACCACCGAGAGCACAAATTAGGCACAGAGCTCACCGAGAAAAAACAGCAATATAAGCATCTTGCTTGCGGAGAAAGTCTAACACCCTTCGACAAGCTCAGGACAGGCGCCGTCACACAAAGAAGCACTAAGTTTCACAAAGAGAAGCAAAAGCAAAAAAAAACAAAAAAAAGCGATGAATGGATTCCTCTTCTTTTGCAAATCCTGAAACCAATTCCCCTTCTAGAAGGGGTTAGGGGTAGGTAAGAATCATGAATATACATAACAGCCGTATTTTTCTAAAATCAACCCTCGTTAATCGATATTCTTAAATCAAATATCATTTTCTCTGCGTTCTCTGTGGTTCTCTTTTTAAAAAACCCACCCCTAGCCCCTCCTCCCGACACCTTGGTCGGGATTTACAACAAGAGGGGAATTCGTCTACTCATATGCAATAATTGTAAGGTAAGCATCTTGCTTGCGAAAAATCTCTACCACCCTTCGACAAGCTCAGGACAGGCGCCGCTCCACGAAGAAGCACCGAGTTTCACAAAGAAAAGTAAAAGCACGAAACTCACACAGAGTCACGGAGCCACGAAGAAAAGAAAGCCTGTCACTCTGTTCCGCCAGTTGGCGGAGAAGAGTCCCATGCAATCTCATAGTAAAAAGCTCTAAAATCAACCCTCGTTAATCGATATTCTTAAATCAAATATCATTTTCTCTGCTTCCTCTGTGGTTCTCTTTTTAAAAAACCCACCCCTGCCCCTTCTCCCGACGCGTTGGTCGGGATTTTCAATGGGAGGGGAATTCGTCTACTCATACGCAATGATTGCAGCGTAAGCATCTTGCTTGCGGAGAAAGTCTACCACCCTTCGACAAGCTCAGGACAGGCGCCGGCACACAAAGAAGCACTAAGATTCACAAAGAAAAAGAGTAAGTAAAAAAGCCTCACACTGAGGCACGAAGTCACAAAGAAAAGATTTAGTTTTTAATAATTCTCTTTGTGCCCTCTGTGTCACTCTCCGTTTCCTCTGTGGTAATGTTTGAAAATCTTAATCGAAAATATTAAGTCTCTATAAGAGAAAGTTTCTCGTTATAAAAGGCAACCATTTCTGTGTTGCCGCGTTTTTCAGCGCCTAAAATAAGAACCTTGCATTTTTGGATATATTCTTGATGCAGCGCCTGTTTCCAATCGTGGGGCAAGTCCGCCCCAAGATGTTTTTCCATGGCATAAACTCTGAAACGATCCATCCCCCAATGCTTTGACGAGAGCTGGTCTTCATGCCCGGCATAACGTGTTATAAGGGGCTCATTGAGTAACCCGACTTCTTCTTTTTGTGTAATCCGGAGCCATAAATCGTAGTCTTCGCAGGCGGGCAATGCCTCGTCAAATTGTCCCACTTCGTTGAAAAGGCGCTTTTCCATGATGACAGCTGACGGGCTGATGATACATAGAGGGAGCGAGTCTTTAAAAATCTGCCCTGATTTTTTTGCATGCTTATGCTTTGGATTAACGCGTTTGCCGTTACGAATCCAAATCTCCTCGCATTGACTGATGCGTAAATGCGGATTTTCTTGGTGAAATTCGATTTGTTTCTCAAGCTTATGCCTGTCCCAGACATCATCGGAATCTAAAAAAGCTATCCATTGACCTTGTGCAGCATTCACACCTTGGTTTCGAGAATACGAGACACCTTTATTTTCTCGATTTTGAATCAGTGAAATACTGTCCCCGTATTTTAATGCGAGTTCATTATAGGAACCGTCGCTTGAGCCGTCATCAATAACAATAGTTTCTAGGGGAGGGGATGTTTGGTTTAGGACAGAATCAATAGCCCGTTGCACAAAAATTGTGCGATTAAAGGTTGGGATAATGACGGATATTTGGGTCGATTTATTCAAAGGGAGTGGCTTGGAAAAGAGTGTCGAGTGGACTTTGGGTTTGTCTTTTGCTTTGCTCTAAAATATGGACATATATCATGGTTGTTTCGAGTTTTTCATGCCCCAGTAAAGCTTGAATTTTTCGTACATTCGCACCATTTGCTAAGAGATGCGTGGCAAAGCTGTGTCGTAGGGTATGGGTATTTGCGAGTTTGTTTATTTTAGATGCGATTAGCGCTGTTTTAAAGGCTTTGTGCAAAGATGAGTCATGAATGTGGGGCCGAACGCTCCGACCTGAGTCATCCAAAATGACGGATTTAGAAGGGAAAATGTAAGCCCACTTTAAGTCTTGATAGGCGTTTGGGTATTTTATGTTGAGACCTGGAGGTAAAAGATTATAAGCTCGTTTGTGCTGGATGTCTCTTTGAAATTGGGTCTCAACTCGCCGAATTTGTGAAAGAAGCGCTGGTTTTAGAATTGCGGGTAAAATTGTGTAGCGACTTTTCGCTCCTTTGCTATCGTGAATAAGAATGCTCTCATTTTCGAAATCGATGTCTTTTATGCGTAATCGAAGTAATTCTGAAATACGCATTCCGCTGCCATATTGCAGCGAAAGCATCAATTTGTGAATGCCTGTTAACTGCTTTAAAAATATTGTTATTTCATTTTCGGAAAATACAGCGGGGATATTTTGGGATCTTTTTGCGTATTTGAATCCTCTAAAATCGTTGAGTTCGATATTAAGTACGTGTTTGTACATAAAAACAATGGCATTAAGAGCCTGGTTTTGTGTCGCGGCAGTGACGTGGCGCTCTGTTGCAAGATGACTTAAAAAGGTTTGAATATCTAAGGTGTTTAGCTCTGCGGGATGAGTTTTATTATGAAAAAGGATATAGCGTTTAGCCCATTGGACATAGGTCTTTTCGGTGCGATAGCTGTAGTGTTTGGCGTGTAAAACGTCGCGTATTTGGTCAAGGAGCTTTTTCTTGATTGCCATGAATAATATTTAAGACAATAATTCAGAATACCAAATAGTTTTACCATGCTTGCCTATAAAAGAGATAGGGTAGATATGTCTAATAATTAGACAAACGGATTATTAATGGGATGAATCATGAATTTACTTGATGCTTTTAATAATGAACCTAGATTGTTATCATGAAAATAATTCAGGATAATACATAGTTAGCGCCGCCTTGGGGCGCCGCTAACGCACCGCGTGATGAACTCCACTCCCACCCAGTTACCCGCGCGGCGGGCTAACAAGGTGTTGGAGCGGCAATCGCTTCGCGACGCCGCCCCTTGGTTGCTGCCTTTTGAAAACAAGTTTTCAAAAAACGCAAGTCGGGGTTCCGCTCAACACGCGGTGCGTTAGGCCCATGGAAGAATTTGGGGGATCCAATTCCTGCTCTAAAAAAATTAACATAAAATGATTCTTGAATTGAATGCTCATAGAATTAAGTTCAATCTATCTTAAAGAAGTAAAAAGGGGACAAAATGACAAAAATTATCACAATCATTCTTTTTCTAGGTGTATGCTTTGTATATACATGCGCACCAATGCCTGAGGTTCAACCAAAGCAGAAAAGTAATCTCACTGTTGGGATGGTTAAGACGAAAATTGTTAAAGGTGAAACGAACCAGGCTGAGGTAATGGCTTTGTTTGGTGCGCCTAATTTGGTTACGATAAATAAAAACGATAATGAAGTATGGAATTACAGCAAAATGTCATTCGAGTCTGGGGCTGCAGCAGCAAGCGATATTTGGCTTGGATCAAGGGCTTTAGCAACCTCAACCACCAGCTCATTTGATTTAATCTTAATTTTTGACGACAATGATGTTGTGCTTGACTATAGCATCATTTCATCATCGTATTAATCGAAAGCAAAAAAAGGGGCTATTATGAGAGGAAATGTTTCTAGAGTATTTACTCTAATTGTTGTGTTAGTAATTGTCTTGGGATGTGCTGTACAACCACAGCTGTCACCCGCCCAGAAGCGACAGATTACATCAAAAGTTTATGAAGCAGAGTATGAAACGACTTTTAGGGCTGTTCTAACAGTTATTCAAGATCAAGGTTATATAATCAAAAACACAGACATGAACACGGGGCTTATAAACGCAACCATTGATCGGGAAGAAGAAATGGGTTCACAGGTTGCCCAAGCGCTAATCTTAGGATATGTGGCTGACAAAGGTAGTAATATGGAAGCTAGTTTCATGGTCAACAAGATCAACGAAACAAAGACTGAGATAAGACTAAATCTGCAAGAAGCGAAATATGGACAGGGGAATAAATGGCAAAGTGCTAGCCAGCAGAGTGTCAAGCAAATACTCGATCCTGGTATTTATACTGCACTTTTCAATGAAATTGAGGTTGAAATTAACCGAGTGAAAGCCATGAATGGCTAAAGAGTGAAATGTTCTGAGTATCTATGGATACGTGCAAGATTTAAGTGTCTAGATGCCTATCTGAACGAACTGTGTTTGGATGGGCATTCTGCTTTTTGGTGATACTGTGTTAGCTTCAACCTATTTTAAGATGAATAGCCTGACTCCTATCAGTCAGGGCCTAACAAGCTGCTTAGAGCTGACTCACACGCAATGGAGTGCAATGCGAAAATGATGTGGATGGATACAGTTATCGAACAAAGCGATGCTTCCCCGGGAAGCAGCTCAAGCGCTTGGCGTTAGGTAGCTACACAATTGAATAAGCTATATTTCGTTTTATTTGCCCTAATATTTCTACTTTCAGTAGCCTATTGTGCCGATTTGAATTCTCCGATTATTCGAACAAAAATATTAATGTTTGGGAGTGCTGATGAAAATATTCAAGTCGCAAAATGGTTAATTGAACATAGAGATTATAAAGAAGCTCTAAAATTCTTAAATAAGTCGATAAAAAGGAAAAAGTCGATTGAAAACTATCAATTATTAGCTGATACCTATTTGAATCTATATATGTTTGATGAAGCCGAAAATGCTATTAATAGTGCCCTTCTAATCGATACAAACTCAAAAGAATTATTAGAGAAAATGGAAGCTATAAAAAAGTTAACGAGAAATAGGGGTGCTTCCATCTCCGACGATTTGAATAAAATTGAACAAGAGCATATTCAGTTAGTCAATGATTTGAAAAGGCAAAAAGCCAATTTGGAAAGGAAGTACTTTTTACAAAAGGAGAGTCTTAATAATGAAATTTTAGAAGAAAAGAAAAGATTAGAAGACGAGCATTTAACTAAAAAGAATAATTTAGAAACGGAATACAACCAAAAATTAAATTCTATTGAAGAGAAAAAAATATCATCTCAAAAAATTATATTTATTGTCTTTGTAACTTTTGTAGCAAGTGGACTATTTATGATATTAAAATATACATATATTGAGAAAAAGTCTAAAATTCTTCATAATGAACTTACGGTTTTCGAGGGAAAAAAATCAGATCACCAGGTTCAACTGGACTTTGAAAAATCTAAAGTCAATGCATTAAAGAAAAATATTTTGCTAAAACAAAATGAATTAAAAAATATGGAAAAATTGTTATTTGAAAAAGAAAAACAGTTTTCTAGTTTAGAAAAAGAATTACAACAGGCTCAAAATGAGATTAAAAAAGAATGGGAACGGATAAATTCGTATGCTTCAAAAAGTAATTCAAGAAAACGAGAAATAGACCCTTACAAAGTTTTAAATCTCCCAAGGGGAACAAACGATATCGAGCTACTAAAGAAACAACGACGAAAGTTAGGGATGATGTGTCATCCTGATAAGGTCTCATCAATGCATCCAGAAATACGAGAACTTGCTGAGTTACTCATGAAAGAGGTAAATCAAGCATATGATCTTTTGAAAAATAAATAAGTATAGCTACCTAACCCCCGCTGCTAGGGACGTGAAACGCTGGCTGCATTGAAATGAGGATTTTGAGATAAATATCTTTAAATTAGTACAAATGAATTTTACCAATAACATTCACGCCCCAGAGCTTATCCGTTAGGGTTTATAGTTATTAAACTAAAATCAATTGGAGAGAAAAGATTATGGCATATTGTAGGAATTGCGGTACGGAGAATGATGAGAGCTCTAAGTTTTGTATTAATTGTGGCAATTCACTTAGACAAAGGAGTGAAGCTACTACTAATACTGAAGGTCTTGAATCAAATGATAAAACTTTAATCTTCTTAGGGAATGTCTGTATCTCTCCACTACTTGGTATTATTTTATATTTTGTCTGGAAGGATAATAAACCCCAAAAATCTAAAGAAGTATGTTCTTTGACATGGTGGGCTTTGGGTTTATGGTTATTATTAATAATTCTGTTTGTAATCATTATGGTCATTGCTGAAGCATGAAAAAGTTAATTATACCCAAAATTATGTTCGTCGCATGCCATAGAATTCCAGAACGTTCATTTTTTTATAAAGGCAAACAATTTCCTGTTTGCGCAAGATGTACTGGAATGCTTTTGGGTTATCTTACTTTTCCATTATATGTGTTGCATATTTTTGCGGTGAATATATTTATATCGATAGCATTAAATATTCCAGCTTATATAGATGGAATAACTCAAGCAGCAAGTTTAAGGGAGAGTAATAATGCATTACGAGTAATTACTGGTATATTAAGTGGAATTGGTCAAATGGGAATAGTATCCTGTATAGGTCAATATTTGGGTCTATTAATCTTAAAATTAATTAAAGGAGAAATCTAATGTTCTGTCCAAAGTGTGGTAAAGAGAATGTAGATACCGCTGAATTTTGTTCAAGTTGTGGAGAGAATCTAAAAGGCAAACCTACGGGAGTCTCACAAGAAACAGCTGTCGGTCCCATTGGAATTTTATTTTTTTGTATTCCATTAGTAGGGGCAATAATGTATTTTGTATGGAAGGAAGACAAACCTGAGAAAGCAAAAAGAGCATGTCATCTTGCTTTATGGGGTGTAGGAGTAGGTATTGTAATTCAAATTTTATCAACAATAATTCAACACATGTAAGTAATTTTACCCTAACAATCGTTTCCAGTGGATTGAAACCGCCGATGCACTTAAGTAGTTTTGCGGTAAATTTAAAGTTTTGTTCTTTTTTCAGGTTCATCTTATGCGGTTTCAACCACTGAAACGTGCGTTAGCGCCGCCTTGGGGCGCCGCTAACGCACCGCGTGATGAACTCCACTCCCACCCAGTTACCCGCGCGGCGGGCTAACAAGGTGTTGGAGCGGCAATCGCTTCGCGACGCCGCCCCTTGGTTGCTGCCTTTTGAAAACAAGTTTTCAAAAAACGCAAGTCGGGGTTCCGCTCAACACGCGGTACGTTATACAAAAAAAGTCAGCTAATAGGGATGAAAATGGAAACAAATATTAAACAATTATTATTCCTCTTGCTCTTTGCTCTATCCTTCTCTATTTACTCAGAAGAATCTTCAAGATATAAACTGATTTCGGTGTCAGAATTTCCACCTGAGACTAAGCCAGTTACCTGGTATGAAAAATCGCAAACTGAACCTGGAACTATAGCATTGATGGCGAACAGGTTTCAGGTGGAACAAGGTGGCGGATACGAGTACTTTTTTGATCTCAAATCAGGCAACATATTTTCTCCACCAAAGTTCACAGATGATGGCACACAATTATATCTTAGAGCAAACCTTGATCGAAACTTTCCTTTTCAAGAAGGATTGGGTAAAACTACAGTTTTCTTCAATATTTATAGTAATGACGGTAATGCCTTAGCAAACTACTCCCTGCCTCGATCGTCGAACCAAGGAGGATCTCTATATTTACCAGATGGCAGACTAATAACCTTGAATATGCTGAATAAATCTTTTGAAGTCAGACTACCTGATAAGTCAACTCTGGTTCTAACAGAGGGAGTTGATAACCTTGTTCCGGCTGGTGAGGGTCATATCGGTATAGGTTGTGAATATAATAGCCAGAATGGTGATGTAGCCGTCCGTGTACCAGCTATTGTTAAAGATAAAATTGTTTATGTGACATTTGTAGTCGATATTAACAATAAGGTTCTATTTAAAAGGATTATTGAGGATAAGTATTAGTCTAGTGAAGGTATCAGGCTTTCACGAAATGGGAGATTGTTCGCCATCTTTAGTTTAACAGGTGCTAAGATGAACCGTAATCTCGAATTGATAAATCGAAGTGGAGAATCCATCATAAGCATATCAAATATTGAGTCCCGATTACGACCCATAGAGATATTATGGTCAAATGAGAAAATTGTGTTAACGAAGGAGGTGCAGAACACAATAAAATGCTACAGCCTGATAGATGGAACGCTCATAAGAAAAATACGAGGGGGTCACTCAGAATTTGATGTCGATTTTGCCACTGAAACTCAAACATTATATATACTTAACGAGAATATACGGACAGATAGTACAAGTTTGGAGTTGATGGAATATGATTTTATGGAAACAAATGGTGATGAGATATCCCGACAGGTAATCGCAAAAGTACTAGGCATGCATAAATATGGAAGATTAAGTGTCTCAAATAATGGTTTAAAACTCTCTGCCATAATAGCCGACAAAGAATATTTACTGGAAAAGCGGTAATAGAAATGAGCGTTCCATCCATAATAATCTGTATAACAATGGTTCAGAGCTGACTCATTCCGACACTACGTTTTCACTGCACTACAGTCGGAATCAAAGACATGCAGGGAGCGTAAAACGAAAATAATGAACAATACAATTAACTTACAAAGCGATGCTTTCTCAGGAAGCAGCTCAAGCCAAGTGCGTTAGGAGCACAAGAATAGGAGGTCTTCGAATATGAAAGAATTGGACCAGGACAGAATTGTAGAGTGCGCGTTGGCAATACTTGGATTGTCTTTGCATGAAGATGATAGAGTCTGGAAAAATATCGATTGGGGACTTCTGGATGAGATGCATACTCGTGGTTGGATTACCGATCCAGTCAACAAGAACAAATCAGTTTATTTGACAGAAGCAGGTTTGAGAAACCTTGAATCATTTCAGCAGAAATATTTTGTACCATCTTTGAAAGAATCAAGATCAAAAGTTTCAGCAAAATCAAAAATAGAGGATCAAAATCTTGAACTTATTGATCTTTCTAAATCTCAAACAGTTCGATGCACTAACAAATTATTAAAGGAACTTCGGATTAATCCCGTTGAGTTTGAAACTACGGGTGAAAAGTCAGTTCGTGACTGGCATGCGAACGTAATTACAATCAATCGAAAGAAATGCATTTTAGTAACGCACACGTTAAGTCTGTATTCATTTTTTATTTATGGTGTGACCCGAAAAGACTTTGACAGTTTCAAAACTCACTTTAACAATCATCTCCGAGCACAATTAAATTCTGAAGGATTGAGCAAACCTGCATTGTTCGACACGAAAGGTGAAGATGTGGACCTCATTATTACCAAAACCAATAATAAGAGCGTTCTTGGATCCATGAATGAACTCAGTTACCGTCTCGAGTCTGCTCTTTGGGATAGGGAGGGTATTGAAAAACCAGATGAAGTAAAAATGGCAGATTACATAAATGATACTCCCATGACGGCTATAAAGGAAACATGGCCACCGCGTGAGCTAAAAAGTCTACTTTCAAAAGATGATGAAAATGGCACCTAACGAGGCTGTCGAAAAAGGTCACTAAACGACAATAAGATCTTGTTTTGGA
>ERZ890510.358-NODE-358-length-37051-cov-8.232322_pt1 | contig 37051 bp, 43 predicted proteins | sample MGYA00521265_ERZ890510 | MGnify/ENA primary metagenome ERZ890510 (study PRJEB32303, sample SAMEA104408624) | aquatic metagenome | biome: Brackish water; feature: Chemocline; material: water | place: Baltic Sea | collected 2014-10-26T21:54:00 | depth 110 m ... | reverse complement strand
GGATCGGGATTGGGCACGGCCGAAAGGAGGGCGCGCGTATACGGGTGAGCCGCTCTGTCCAGTATATCATCCGCCGTTCCGACCTCCTGAAGCCGCCCAAGATACATCACTCCGATTCGGTCAGAAATGTGTCGTACCACTGCGAGGTCGTGAGCGATGAAAAGCATGGTCAATCCGAGATCGTGTTGAAGGTCCTGCAATAAGTTTACGATCTGGGCTTGGACGGATACGTCGAGGGCAGCCACCGGCTCGTCCGCTACGAGGAACTCCGGCCTAACCGCCAACGCTCGAGCGATACAAATTCGTTGTCTTTGACCACCAGAAAATTCGTGTGGATACTTGGACTTGGCATTTGACGAAAGCCCCACCAAATTGAGAAGTTCTGCAATTCGGGCGCTCGATTTTTCTCGAGAATCAACTAAAAGAACCGCTTCCCGGAGTATGGAATCGACAGACATTCTGGGATTGAGGCTCCCAAAAGGATCTTGAAAAACTACCTGTACCCTAGTTCTAAATACTTGGAGTTCCTTCGAAGTCATTGCGTGTACATCGGACTGGTCGAAGGACACCTTGCCGGAAGAAACCGGAACAAGACCCAGAATAGCCCTTCCAAGTGTGGTTTTCCCCGACCCAGACTCTCCAACCAGCCCAAACACTTCACCACGCTGAATCTGGATTGAAACATCGGACACAGCCTTCAAATGTTTGCCCCCTTTGGCGGGAAAGACTACCGTCAAGTCTTCAACGACGAGAAATGGATCGGTTTTGCTCATGCTAAGCTCAGATCATCAAGCCGGATGCATCTCGCTTCTCGGCTTTGCTGTGTTAATAGCGGAATGGGGCCCTCACGGCAGATATCCTGGACATAAGTACATCTTGGTGCAAAGGCGCAGCCCGTTCTATGGGTTCCGGGTTCAGGGCTACTACCCGGAATAGTCGTAAGGCGATCACTGCGCCCGGTGCGCATCAAACGAGGAACGCTGCTTAATAGCCCAGCGGTATACGGCATCAGAGGTCGTTCGTAGACCTCGTTTACGCCCCCCATTTCAACTTTCTGACCCGCGTACATCACGCAAACACGATCCGCGATACCCGCAACGACCCCAAGGTCGTGGGTCACAAAAAGCATAGCCAGGTCCATTTCTTTTTGGATATCAGCGAGCAATTCCAATATTTGAGCCTGAACAGTTACATCAAGGGCCGTTGTCGGTTCGTCGGCTATCAACACGGACGGTTTCCCGGCAAGGGCCATCGCAATCATGATGCGTTGGCGCATCCCCCCTGACATTTCGTGCGGATAGTTTTTTAGACGACTTTCTGCGTCCGAAATGCGGACCAGATCAAGTAGCTCTTTAGCTCGCTTCATCGAGTCCACTTTACCGGCTCCAGAAGCGACCTGGGTTGCCTCAGCAATCTGGTTACCCACCCGAAAAACTGGATTCAAACTAGTCATGGGCTCCTGAAAAATCATGGCGATATCCTTGCCCCTGACGCGTCGTCTACGGTTTGAATCGAAGGAAAGAAGATCCTCGCCGTTAAACAGAATGGACCCAGAACTGATCAGACCAGACGGTGGGAGTAAGCCCATAACCGCAAGACACGAAACCGATTTGCCAGATCCAGATTCACCCACGAGAGCGACTGTTTCGCCCGGCTGAAGGGTCAAACTGAACTCATTAACCGCCGCTACTGTCCCAGTGGGAGTTTGAAACTCCACTGAAAGGTCTTGGATGTGTAGTACGGGTGGGGTCAAAGCTATCTCGTTTTAATCCAAGATAGAAAAATCTTTCTCCCGGACACAAAAACTAGATCCAGCCAACGATAACATAGTGAACTTGCATATCTCCCGGTCGAATATCACATTGGGCTAGGCGCATAGCCAAGCACGACTATATTTTAAGTTCGAAATGTTTGGTGGCTTCCTTGGCTTCTTGGAGCGCCTCGGACTACTCTACGACCGGGTCCATCGGCACTTGGCGCTGGCTTACATGTTTATCAGGTGGCGGAAACGCGAGTATGGAATCGACCCCGCTCATCTGGAAGATATTTTCAAGCTGTTCTTCACCACCAAACCTACTGGGTCAGGAACCGGACTCGGTCTTTCCATGAGTTACGATACCGTGACGCAAGCGCATGGGGACCAGTTCACCGTAGAATCCGAAAAGGGATAAGGAGCCACCTTTATTATTCGGATTCCGAGGTAGTCTGCTTGTACTTTACACCGCGTAAACCGGCTGCACTTCATGCATTCATGCTGACTGGGTAGGATCATATTCTTCTTCTTATTACGTTTTCTCTACTCGGTATTCCAATTCCCAGTCAGGCTTCACTATGATCGGATCCAATCTTTCCCATTACAATATTGTCGCCGAGCTTGGTCGAGGCTGCATGGGCATCGTCTACAAAGCGCGGGACACCAAATTGGACCGAGAGGTAGCCATAAAAGTGCTTCCTAGCGCCGCTTTATCCAGTAAAGACGATCGTGAATGCTTCTACTGAGAAGCTAAAAGTGCTGCGCAGCTCCATCATCCCAGTAATGCCTCCCAGGTAACTGAAGCGCTGCATCCATTCCGTTGGGACTCGCTCCCTCGCCCAGTACATGGACTATGGTTATTTGATTTTCAACAAAGAAAATGACGTTCTTGCCGCCCCGTTCGATTTAGATCGGTTTGAGGTAACCGGCCCCGTGATTTCGATTGAACAAGATGTTAGAGTCGAAGACCGTTCTATTTCCAAAGAAGGAACGCTTACCCACGCCGGAATGAACGTGGGTACGGTCAATGCTTCCCGACCCTTGCGGCCACTAGTTATAAAACAGACTGATGGAACGTTTATCACTGAAGATCCCGGAAGGGAATTCCCACCGGGCATTTATCGAAGCGCTGCCGTCCACCCATCCGGGATAATAGCTGCCGTTGTTGTTGAAGAAGTCAGGGGCGATCAGATCATTCCCGCATCAGATATTTGGATTTCGCATCGGGCTCGCGCCGGTCATTCACTTCTGGGGGATCAGTGACTACCCAGCTTGGAATCCGGCTGGCGATTCGCTCTATTTTGCGCGCCGGATCGAAGATAATGTCCGATCCATCATGCGGAAATCGCTAAATGGCAATTCGGGTGAAGCCACGATTCTTAAGTCTGGAAATTCCACATTAGTTGATTTACTGATTTCTCCAGATGGGATAATGGCGGCGATGGTAGCTGGCATTCCAACACTGATGAATTCTCAGAGCTACTATATCATTTTAGATCTGAACAATAGCGAACAATATTCCTACAGAATAGATGATTTGACTCATCTCGGCCCAGGTGGGAATCCCCGCCATTTCGATTTTTCGCTAGACAGCCGCTACCTAGCTTTTGAAGATCAAGGCGCTATTTATGTGCAATCAGTGGAAAACCTATATAGCTCTCCTTATTTGATCTGGGAAAATGGAAAAACGCTCCCCAAATGGTCTGCAGATGGGGAACGTTGTATGCTATGAATGTGGATTCCGGAGGCGAAAGCCGTCCTGTGACTCTCGAAAATGGCTTTTCGATCCAAGCTGCTTCAGAAGATTTGTCAAGTAACTTGTTGCTATTCGGAACCAACCTTTTTGACACCTTCCCCCCGGGCGACCGCTTTTTATTCGGACTTCCTGTTTCTGGAGAAGGCACCGATCAAGACTCAGGTCTTGAACAAACAATAGACCTGTACATGATATTTAACTTGACCGCTGAACTAAGAGGTTCCAAGTGATGGGCACCACATCGCCTAGTCAAACGTCTTGTCCGAATCCGATACCAGATAGTTCAATTCTTTTAGCTCACTGGGCGTCAGATTGCGCCATTTTCCGACCGGAATGTCGAGCTTGACGTTCATGATTCTCACCCGTCTAAGCTGCTTCACCTCGTAACCCAGGTATTCGCACATTCGCCTAATTTGCCTGTTGAGGCCCTGCGTGAGGACAATCCGAAAGCTGGAGCGGCCCGTTTTTTCGGCCTTGCATGGAAGCGTGATCGTATCCAGGATGGGAATACCTTCGCTCATTTTCTGGATGAAAGACGAATCAATCGCTTTATCTACCGTAACCACATATTCCTTTTCGTGGTCATTTTTGGAGCGGAGAATCTTGTTGACGATGTCCCCTTCGCTGGTCAAAAAGATGAGCCCTTCGCTGTCTTTATCCAAGCGTCCAATCGGAAAAATGCGCTCTGGGTGCCCTATATAGTCAATCATGTTGTTTCGTTCACGCTTGGTGTCCGTGGTCGAAACAATGCCCACCGGCTTATTAAAGGCAATATAGACGTGCTTTTGTTTGGGCTTTCCGATGGGTTTCCCATTGACCTTGACGATGTCTATCGGCCCAACCTTGGTGCCCAACTCCGGCTTTTTCCCGTTGATGGTAATCTTACCCTTTTCCAGCAGTTTGTCCGCCTCCCGCCTGGAGCAGAAGCCCACTTCGCTCAGGTACTTGTTGATGCGGATGCCTTGATTCTCTTCCATGGGGTCAAATTATCGTGATCTCGGCGCAATAAAAAGTCCCGTCCGCACTTTTCGGCGAACGGGACTCTTTAAATGCGTTTTAATGCTCGATTATTTCTTTGCCGGTAACCACCTGGGATTGCTGTCTGATTTCTCGTGGCTGGAGAGATTGGCCTCGTTTTGGCCGTCTACGCCGATTATGAAGACCTCAAACACATCGTTCACTCTCGCCGATACGAATGCGATCCAGTTCCCATCGGGGGACCAGGCAGGGGCCAAGTCATTTCCATCAGAGAATGTTAGCCGAACCCAATCCGATCCATCGGAGGCGTTCATGGTGTAAATTTCTGCATCTCCACTTTGAGTCGAGCTGAAAGCAATGCGCTTGCCATCGGGAGACCAAGACGGATACCGTTCATCGCCCGGGTCGCTAGTGAGCCGTCGAACATTGGATCCATCCGCGTTCATGACGTACACATCCATGGAGTCGCTCATCGGGTTTCCCCGGTTGGAGTAAAAAGCGATTTCGTCTCCGGTTGGCGACCAGAATCCATGGCTATCGGTCGCAGGGTTATTGGTTATGTTCAGCGCTTCGCCGCCCGCTACTGAAATCACGTAAATGTCGACATTTCCCGTAGAATCGGCCGAATCAAAGTTCATCCGGGTGCCATCTGCCGAAAATGAGGGGTCAATATTGTCAACAGCACCATTCGTCACTTGTCGTTGATTCGCGCCATCTCGATCTGAAACCCAAACCTGCCGGTTTCCAGATCGGCTACTAACCCATGCGAGCATGGTCCCATCTGGGGATCCAACGGGATGATAGTCGAGGGAATCGTGATTAGAAATGTTAACCATACCCGTGCCGTCCTGATTCATTACGTACACTTCGCCGTTACCGTCACGAGAAGTTTGAAAAGCAATCAAATCAGGCGCTTTTTCAGCCGTCAAAACGCCAAATTGGCGATACAACACAAAAAGCAGAACCCCTAGGGAAAGGATCAGAAAAAGGACTCGTTTTCCATTCATGGCATCACTCTTTTCGTTAAGTCGAGTCGTGTTTGGCTAAATCGTGTCGAGAAAGTTCGACCTCGCAAATGAACGGTTTTAACACCAGATTGTCAATACGATGTTGCAAAAGCGTTCAAAATCGCAAAGAACTCGCCAATTTAGAGCCCGGCACCCTACCCGAATGGTCATCCGACATTCGGAAAAAGGGCCACGAAGCGACTGCCCTTACCGATACCTTCCGATTCCGTCATAGTCGCCTTCCTTGCCTTCACTCTGTCGGTCCTTGCTGTAATGGCGGCTCTTCCTGCTTTGGAAACCATTACAAAGACGGCTCTCAGGGCTCGATTTAATGTTTTTGAACTGCCCATTCTGATTATCCCAGTGGCACTTTTGTGCGCAGTTTCCTCCTGTGTATACCCCGTTATCGAAACGATTCGGAGTTCAGATTAGCGGCAGCGAGTGGAGCAGGATCCAATTCGCCTTTTCTGTTTGGTGATATGCGGACTGGGTTATGCAAAAGTGCGAAATGAGTCTATATTTACGGTATGGACATCGAGCACACCCGGGAGCACGAAATACCCCGCGGCGTCTATGACGTTTGCACCCGAAGTGTCGAGCCCGGCGCCAATCGCGGCGATGGTTTCACCCTTAATACCTACGTCGACCTGTTGAACGCCGTCGGGTGTGACTACTTTTCCACCTTTAATAACCGAATCGAAGCCCATAGCCTTTTCCTCAATTTCCTGATGCTACTGCCAAAGCCTCGTCAAGCGCCCAGAGGGTATAGTCGGCATCGTCCTTAGTGATACACATGGGGGGTTTGATGCGGAGCACGTTTCCGTAAAGACCACCTTTGCCAACGAGTACCCCGCGTTCGCGAAGTTCTTCAAGGACTACGCCTGTTGCGGCCCCATTTGGCATTTTTGAGGCCTTGTCCGTTACAATTTCCATTCCGAGCATCAATCCAATGCCGCGTACATCGCCCACAATTTCATGGCGCTTCATGAGACGCTGCATGCCTTCTTTCAGGTGTCCGCCTACGACGCGGCAGTTTTCTTGAAGGCCTTCTTCTTCGATGACTTCCAGCACGGCTAGTCCAGCAGCCATACTAACGGGGTTACCGCCGTATGTGTTAAAATGCAGGCTCTTTGTAAACGCATCTGCGATTTCACGCGTGGTAGTCACGGCCGCCATCGGCACACCGTTTCCGATTCCTTTGGCCAGCACAACCATATCGGGAATTACGTTCGAGTTCTGGAATCCCCAGTAATGCGCACCCGTACGCCCAAATCCTGTTTGAACCTCATCCGCAATGCACAGGCCACCGTGCTCCCGAATTAGTTTATAAACTTCCCCTAGATAATTAGGTGCTCCTGATGTCACGCCGCCCACACCCTGAATGGGCTCTGCAATGAACGCCGCGACCTTACCGGGGGTTGAAAACTTGAGCAGCTCCCTCATTTCATTGACACTTTTGGTCGCAATTTCTTCGGGTGTCCCCGAGAAAACGTTGTGATAAGGGTCTGGACTCATGGCGTGATGAACCCGTGTTCCCATCGGGATATCCCGTTTCCACGTGTGCAGCGATGTCATATCGGCCGACGAAGAAGACATACCGTGGTACGCATTCCTTAGCGCGATCACGTCCGTGTTACCGGTGTACATGCGGGCCATGTTGATGGCCAATTCGTTCGCCTCGCTTCCGCTATTCACGAAATAAGTCACTTCCAGTCCTTTTGGCATTTTGTCAGCCAATTTTTTGGACAAGAGAGCCAAATTCGGGTGAAGATAAATGGTGGTTGCGTGCTGAAGCGTTGCCACTTGGTCCTGAATCTTCTTGACGATTTTCGGATGACAATGTCCGCAGGACACCGTCACAATTCCGGCCAACATATCCAGATACCGCTTGCCATTTTCGTCATAGAGCCACTGCATGTGGCCATCTACGATCATGATCGGCTCTTTGTACATCTTGAAGACGGATGGATGTACATATTGATTGCGCATCGCGGTTACTTCCGCGCGCGAAGGACCAGTATATTTTGGCGAGACGTAGTTGGTGGCGGGCATCGCTACCCGTTCTGCAGTCTGAAGATCACTCATAAAATCTTTTCTTAGTCTTAGTTAGGTTTACGGCCCTACAATTTATGATTTGGGAGGATAAAGTCGGGTCAAGGCAAAGTGTATTCCTCCGGCAAGGAAGAAGCTCACAAACCAAGCGTACGTATATAATGTGTTGAAGATCTCAGTAACTTGAAGGCTTCCATTGGTGGCCTGCTGTAAAAATACGGGGATGTTCACCGAAATCCCAATAGCCACAGCCACCAGAGCACGCCAGTTGATTCCGCTGTTGCCAAAAGAGTATTCGCCCACTCTCTGGTAGAGTTCTTCTACGTTGAGCCGCATTTTGCGAAGCACGAAATAGTCGATGATCATCACGCCGCCAATCGAGCCAAGCAGTGCGCTATACCCAAGTAACCACGTAAAAATGTAGTTCGAGAGGTCCAAATATAGCTTCCAAGGGAAGATTAAGATGCCTATGACGCCTGCAATGAAGCCGCCCATTTTAAAACTAATTCGGCGCGGGGCAAGGTTTGAAAAATCGTTTGCGGGGGATACAATATTGGCGGCGATGTTGGTCGAAAGTGTGGCGATGGTGAGTCCAAAAAGGGCAAAATCAATTGCTAATGGACTTTTGAACCGACCTAAAAGTAATACAGGATCCCAAATTGCTTCGCCAAAGATGATGACCGTAGCCGACGTAACTGTGATACCGATGAAAGCGAACAATGTCATGGTGGTGGGCAGCCCAATCAATTGACCCAGCATCTGGGTCCCCGGTTACTCGAGCTAACGGTACGACGGATTTTGGTTCAGGCATGCTTCCAGATGGTCGTTACATCATGTATGCCAGGCCCAGAAAAGTCATGGCTGTCTATGACCACCAAACAAAACGGGTCACGGAATTGACCGGGCTTTCTGGCACCGCTGCGAGGTGGTCGACGGACGGTAAATACGTCTACTATTTTGACTACGAAGGAATTCCCGCTTCCAATTTTAGAGAGGCCAATGTGGTCAGGTTTCCGGTAGATCTGCGTCGAGGATTTCGGGTAACAGGTCCTCCGGAATTCGTTCTATATGTACAACATCCCGAACAATTGAGAGTTGGAGGGAATAAGATTGCCGTGTATTCGCGGGGTACCGTATCCACTTCCAAGTCCGTTGTAAAGGCGGCTAGGATTGGATTGTGGCGCAACATTGGCAGCGAATTAGAAAACACACTACCGCGATAGGCGGATGCCCAGAAAAATATGGAACTAGGCACAATATGGAATTAGGAATCGATAGTTTTGCGGCCGTTCGGACCGCCGATGGAAGAAGTAGCACGCCCGATGAGCGTGCTCAGGCCATAGAAGAGCTTCTTTCACGGATTGAAATCGCGGATGAAATAGGGCTGGATACATTCGGGATAGGCGAACATCACAGGCCAGAATATCTGGATTCAGCTTCGCATATTTTGCTTGCAGCAGCAGCGGCGCGAACCAAAAACATTCAATTGCTTAGCGCCGTCACAGTTTTGAGCGCCGCGGATCCTGTTAGAGTATTCCAACAACTAGCGACCGTGGATCTCATTTCCAAAGGTAGAGCGGGTGTAGTGGTAGGTCGCGGGTCGTTTTCAGAGGCATTTCCGCTGTTTGGGTATGGTTTTGAGAATTACGACGCCCTTTTTGAAGAAAAACTAGAACTTTTTCTCAAAATCAGGGATGAAGAACATGTTACCTGGGAGGGCCAGTTTCGTCCGGCTTTGACTGGACAAGGAATCTATCCGCGTCCTTACCGCGAAAAATTGCAAGTTTGGTTAGGCGTTGGCGGCACTCCGACGTCCTTTGTACGAGCCGGTTTACTGGGTCTACCGTTGATGATCGCCATTATCGGCGGCGAAACGCACCGTTTCAAACCACTTGTAGATTTGTATCACCGAGCCGGCGCCGAGGCAGGCCACTCCAAAGACCAACTCCCAGTTGGCGTCCATTCACTTGGATATGTCGCTGAAACCACAGAAAAAGCTCACGCCGAATTTTACCCAGGTTACGCCCGGACGTTTACTCGAATTGGAATGGAAAGGGGAGGCGGACCTGTAACTCCAGCGGGCTATCAGGCGCAAACCGGACCAACCGGAGCTTTAGTGGTCGGTAGCCCGGAAGAAGTAGCCGACAAAATAAAGCGCCATTCAGAGGCGTTAGGAGGGCTAGTTCGTTTCCAGTTACATATGAATGTGGCCGAACTATCGCACGCACATCTTACTAATAGTACCCAGCTACTAGGGGAGAAAGTGAAGCCTAAGCTCGCGTAGGCGCTAGCGTTTGGTCTGTTTCAATTATGGCTTTGTGGAGATTGTCCTGCGGCTATTTGGAGAACCGTTCGGGTCGTTGGTACCTCGCTAGCCAAGAAAATTGCCTGTTTCAAAAAAACGATCATATTGGCAGATTATCAACCCAGATCCCATAATGATCAGAACCACCCTTTCTCACTATCGAATCGAAGCTGAGCTTGGCCGCGGCGGGATGGGTATTGTCTATAAAGCGACGGACACGAAGCTGGACCGGACGGTGGCTATCAAGGTGCTGCCGTCTGCAGCATTGGCGGAAGAAGATGACAGAACACGGTTTTACAGAGAGGCAAATGCGGCCGCCCAGCTTCATCACCCCAACATTGCCTCGGTTTTCGAGATTTATTTTGTTCAAAAACTGAATCGAACAGAAATTGTCATTTTGTTATCGTTAAACGTGTACACGTAGATCGCCATGTTATTTTTGAAGAAATTCAAGTTCCGAATTTTTTTTTGTTAGTTACCGCGGGATTTTATCTTGTGTCAGATTCCTACGGATAAGCGATTGAGTTGAGTCAAGACTCAACAATGACGCCAGTTTCGGACGTAATTGCTAAAGGAACGTTTACTGGGAAAAGCGGACACAAAACGAGCGGTGGTGTCTCGTTGCGCAGAACAAAAGAGGGTCTTATTGTCGTCTTGTCTTCGGATTTTCTATTTGATGGCGCACCGGATGCCAAAGTAGCTCTAGGGAATGACCGATTCGAATCATCAGCAATTTTGTCTGCCCTTCGGTCGGACAGAGGGTTTCAGGAATACCTGGTTCCAGATTCGTTGCTAGCTGGAGAATACAACGAGGTGTGGATATGGTGCAAACGGTTAAATGTGCCGCTGGGAGTTGCGTCGTTGAAGTAGGCAGAAATAGTCTTTAGCTGCGGCGGCAAATTCGGTATATGAACTAGCCTGACTTCCGTCGAGCATTTGGTGAACTTTTAGCAAGATAACCGCGATTTGGGCTCAATAACCGTATTTTTAACGGATGCCAAATTCTCCCCACACTACCGAGCAAATTATTGCAGCCTTTGAAGAAGGATTAAGTGTGTCGGATATTTCTGAAGCGTTTAGCCTGAGTCAAGAGGCGGTCCACGCGCGGTTGGAACGAGCCGGAATAGACTCCAAACAACGGGCCCGCTCAGCTAAAGAAAGTCAGGAAATGCAGAATATAGCCCGCGTTATCGGTATGGTACGCAAGGGGTTCCGGACAACTACCATTTCTACCATGACGGGCATTTCACTTCAAAAAGTGCGGGACCTGGTCGTGAAATCGTACATCATTACGAAGGACCATGGCGGAAACGAGGTCCTCATTCCACGCCATGAAAAGAACAAAATCGAACGTTCCCGTAATCGTTGGTGGGCGTTTCGTAACAAGGGAGATGGTTAATTTTTAGGCCCAAAGCGACTTCAACACATCCCGCACAATCTCGTGTTTGCCGTCATACCGAACGGTGTTAAAAGTACACTGATGGTCACGGAGTGTCTCTTCGGCCTTAATCAGCCGGTCCTCGGGGAGATATTCGTCGTTTGATCCGGCAACTAGGGTAATATCCATGATATTGCTGAGCGAATCCCACTCTTCCGGACTTAGATCGTGGGCAGGATCAGCGCCCCAAAGAATAAGTCTGGCAGGCTGGAACGTTCCATTGCCCATCCATCTGGATGCGGTGTGGCAGCCTTGCGAAAAGCCAAATACTTCCACCCGAATATCCTCAGGAGCTTCCTCCATCAGCTCTGCGGCTAGGCCGTCTAAATAGGTGACGTAGTCCATGATTTCAAATTCACGGTCTTCACTGGTCATCCAAGTCGCGCCAGCTTCTCGAGCTCGATGATTGGTATAAAACCGAGATAACGCCTCAGGACAAATAATTACCCGGTCAGGGCTGGCCAAGGACATCAAGTTTTGAGCAAAAGAAGCGGCAAGCTGGCCATACCCGTGGAGCGCAAAGATGACCTCCTTGGTAGCGCCCGAAAACTCACCAATTTGTGCGAATCGTGTTGTTTTTGGGGTTACAAACCGGTGAATCTGAATCATTATTCGCCCACTCCTAGGGCTTTCAATACATCTTCCGGTCGCGAAACAGTGTGGAAACAGCTTCTACACGATTCTTTTACGAAGCCGGATTCGGTCATTTTGTTAAAAAAGGAAATAAGTTCGTCGAAAAAACCATTCGTATTAAGTAATACAATGTTTTTGTCGTGGTAACCCAAATTTTTAAGGGTCACGATTTCAAGAAATTCTTCAATAGTGCCATATCCTCCCGCCATTGCCACGTAGCCATCGCTTCGTTCATACATGATGCGTTTGCGCTCGTGCATGGTTTCGGTGAGAACCAATTCGTCAGAGGCTTCATAAGCCCGGCCTTCAATCTTTTTAAGAGCAAGTGGGATTACCCCAACTACGCGACCCCCATGGTCATGCACCGACCGTGCCATGTGTCCCATCAATCCAACGCTCCCACCGCCGTTCACTAATTGCACGTGCTTCTCAGCAAAAAGCCTCCCAAGTTCCTGAGCAGCTTGTACATAGATGTTGTCGATGGCATTGCTGGAAGAACAATACACAGCAACTGATCGGTAAGAAGCCACGGTGGTACCTCTTTGTTAGAATCAATCTTTTCGAATAGTTCAACTTAGCCACGGAAAATGACCGGTTTGGTCTAACCGCCATCACTCATAGCAAAGTTGGAATAGGTGTTTTCAGACGTAGAAAGCCACTTGTTCGACGCCACTCGCCACTTGTCATAACTTCCGTATATGGCTCTGTAGGCTGGGTCTTTTGTGGATTCTGCAGCCAAAAGATCAAATGCAATTTCGCGGGAACGAGCCATTACTTCGTTCGAAAAAGGTCGTAAAACCACTCCTTCTGTTCCCGTCAACTTGGCCAAAGCAACCGGATTTTTAGCGTCATAGGCGGCCATCATATGCTGTGAAGCTTCTGCCGATGCAGTAGCCAAGGCGGCCTGATAATCCGATGGCAACGTTGCCCACGCATCTTTATTGATGTAAAAGGACAATCCTGGTCCGGGCTCCCACCAACCCGGATAATAATAGTTTTTGGCAATCTGATAGAAGCCCAGTTTTTCATCATCGTACGGGCCAGACCATTCAGCGGCATCAATTACCCCGCGTTCTAGTGCCGGATAGATCTCGCCTCCGGCTAAAACTTGCACATTAACACCGAGTTCGGCCATTACTTGGCCTCCAAATCCGGGAATACGCATTTTAAGTCCGCGAAAATCGGCCAATGTTTCAACTTGGTGACGAAACCATCCCCCCATCTGCACGCCTGTGTTGCCGCCAGGAAAATTGATGATATTAAAATCAGCAAACATCTTCCGGGTTAACTCAAGGCCTTCGCCGTAGTACATCCACGCGTTGTATTGGCGGCAGTTTAGCCCAAAAGGCACCGTGCAGTCGAACGCGAGTGCCGGGTTCAATCCGGTGAAATAGTAGCTGGCCGTATGGCCCATTTGAACCGTGCCGCGCTGCACGGTTTCCAAGACTTGATTGAACGGGACGAGTTCGCCAGCTGGAAAAACGCGTATGCTGAACCGTCCATCTGTAAGCTCTGAAACCCTTTTTGCCATCACTTCCGCAGCTCCAAAAATGGTATCCAAAGACCGTGGAAAACTGGATGTGAGGCGCCAACTGACGCGCGGCCTGGTTACCACTGCGGCCGCGCCACCTGTTTCTCCGGATTCGGCCCCGCACCCAGTCAATAGAGCGCCTGCTGCGCCGGCCAAGGAAGCTTTTGTTACAAAATGACGTCTTTTCATGCTAAGAATGGGGTCAAGATCGAATGGCTGAAGTAAGATTAAGATAGTAAAAAGGTCATCTATCCTTTAGGCCTGAGGGGGCGCATTACGATTTCCGTAATTAAATAATTGTCCGGGGTTTCAAGTACGTGAATTAGAGTTGAGCCGAGCTGCTCAGATGTCATTGGGTTTGCAGACATTGGAAGCCCTGCAGACTTGAAAAAATCGGTCTGAATAGATCCTGGAAAAAAGCAGGATACTTTTATGCCGTCTTCTCGGACTTCCTTAAACAGGGCTTCGCTGTAGCCTTTGAGGCCAAATTTTGTCACGTTGTAGGTGCTGATATTTGGATTTCCAAGCAGTCCCGCTACTGAAGATATGTTGATGATATGCCCGCCAAATCCCGATTCTTCGTTTTGCGCTTTCATGGCAGGAAGTACTGCTCGTGTACACAAAAAGACACCTTTTAAATTGACGTTCACCTGGAGGTCCCATTCATCCAAGGTTACATCCTCTGCAGGACCAAATATGCCTAATCCGGCATTGTTAACGAGAACATCAATTCTGCCTTCTGATTCCAGAATTCCTTTGAACGCGTTTCCTACGGCACTTTCATCGGCAACGTCGCACTCTACGCCGGTAAAAAGTGGCCCTAATTCTGAACGCAACTCGTCTAACTTGGCCTTCCGCCGCGCCAAACCGTACACTTTGCTGCCTTTTTCCACCAACAATTGGCTAAAATGAGCACCTAATCCGGCGCTGGCGCCCGTAATCACAACAACCTTTCCTTCGAGATTCATGTCTTAGTGTCTTATTTGTGGATCTTGTTTGATTCTCCAAACGTCTACCGCATTCTTGGCAGTTGACTCTGGCGTAGCAGATTACCTCTGCGTCGCAGTTGATTCCTAAAGGTACAACTCGGAGCTTGCCCAGACGATGGAAAACTCTCGCCTTGAAATGAATCGCATTTTGCACTCAGGTGGTGTCCGTTTTGATGGATACCATGCGGGAGGGTGCCATTTATCGGCCGCAGAGGTCATATCGATTCTGGAGCCGATGGTTTCTGAAGTTCGGCAGGTAAGAATTGGCCAGGTTATTTCAGAAAGGACTTATTCCATCGCTCCGGTGGTCGAAGGGTTGGTCAACACCGGGAATGTGAGCGCGGTGATGCGCACTTCGGAAGGCCTCGGTTTTCAGCCGTTTCACGTTATCAGGAACGAAGTCAAGTTCAAAAAATCGGTCCGGACGAGCCAAGGGGCGCACAAGTGGCTGGATGTCTCCATTTGGGAGAACACACCAGCGTGCACCGCTGGTTTAAAGGCGCAAGGGTATCAAATTGTGGTGACATACCTAGATGACGGTGCGATACCGCTGTCTGAAATTGATCTCACGATTCCGACAGCCATGGTTTTTGGCAACGAAAAATTCGGCGTCAGCGAAGCGATGTTGGCTGCTGCCGATTTCACCGCCATTCTCCCATCACCCGGGTTTGTACAATCGTATAACATCTCCGTTGCCGCCGCAATGTCTTTGTTTGCCGCTCATGATCAGCGAGTCAAACAATTTGGTCGCAATGGGGATCTCTCAGAGGCCGAACTGATTCGGCTCAGGGCCGATTTTTATATGCGCTCTGTCAACCATTCAGAAGATATTCTGAAGCGGCATTTGGGGGTTTAGTAGACCTGGCTAGTTGGGACTACCAAAGATCCCTGCCAGCTCTCGCCGTGTCCGTCGCAATTATTCGGTCGAATTGGTTACGGCAAACAAGTCCTGGAGCACACTGTCCTGAAGATGGTGCCCGCCTTCATATCTGATGGTGGAGAATTTACATTGATGATCGTTTAGCGCTTCTTGGGCGCGAATCAGCCTTCTGCCCGCCACAAAACGGTCAAGTGTTCCAGCTACTACAACAATGTCATCAACGTTCGCAATGACCTCCCATTCTTCTGGACTTAGATCTTCAGCTGGATCCGATCCCCAAAGGATTAATCGTTTTGGTTTGATGAGGCCATTTCCCACCCACCGACTTGCAGTGTGACACCCCTGTGAAAAGGCCAAAACTTCAACATGGACATCCTTAGGAAGCTCTTCGAGTATCATTTCGGCCAGCCCATCTAGGTAGGTCACGTAGTCAATGATCTCGAATTCGCGATCGAAACTGGTCATCCAGGAGGCGCCTGACTGCCGGGTTTGAAAATCGACGTAGAATTTTGATAATGCCTCTGGGCAAATGATTAATCGACCATCTTGGGCCAATCCAATCAGGTCTTCAGCAAAATTTTCTGCCAATTGCCCCCATCCATGCAGGGCAAAAATAACCTCGGTTGTAGATTCGTCTAGCTTTCCAATCTGAGCGAAGCGGGTCGTTCGCGGCGTCACATATCGTTTGCTTTCGATCATCAGTCTCCTACACTCAATTTTGGTAAAACATCTTCCCAACGATCAACAACCGGCACTCGCGCCTATCCATGTCGCAACGAAGAAATCGGATTTCGTTTAGCGGCATTGACAGATTGGTAACTTACTGTGACCCAAGCGATTGCCAGAGCCAAACCCCCAGCTACTAAAAATGAAACGACGCCAATGTCCGTTCGATAGACAAAGTCATCGAGCCAGGCAGACATTCCAAAATAGGCGATGGGGATGGCCAGAATGAACGAGATGAGGACTAGTTTTATGAAATCTTTGGACAATAGAAGGATGATCTCAACGAACGAAGCTCCGAGAACTTTTCGTATGCCAATTTCTTTTGTTCGCTGTTCAGTGATGAAAAATCCCAGTCCAGATAGTCCCAAACTGGCAATAAAAACAGCAAAAATAGAAAATCCGGTAAACAGGCTAGCCAAGCGTTTGTCCGATTCAAATAACTTGCCAAAATTGTCGTTCAAGAAGGAGAGCGAAACAGGAGTTCCAGGGAGAAATGACTCCCAAGTTTCTCGGATGAAAGCCATCCCGGTTGATCGAATCGAGTCGTACAAGGGGCGCAAAGCTCAGATCAACTATCGGTTGAAATAATATCGGGCCCCGATGGCCGCATTGATGGCGAAATCTGAATTTGGAGCGATATCTAAAATCGGAACGATTTCCAAGAATAATTCGACCGGCTGGTCTCTAAATGTTTTGCCGACTCCTACGGGAAAACGAATGCCGACGGTCGGATCATCACCTAAAGTGGTTTTGACTCCAAGACCATAATAAACTGGGATACGGCTTTCAAAATCATCCGTTTCGAACAAGTATACACGGTGGCGCAAATAATCTGCGTGCAATTGGATGGCCGTGTCATTGGCAAACGACCACGCGAAGCCAGCGTCGATGGCGGTTGTTCGAGAAATCCATTGTTTGGCGCTAATTCCAGATGGTTCGCCCAGCATAATGCCGATTCCAAGATCGTTTTGAGCTTGGGCGGAAGACGAAATGAATAAAAATGCAAAAAGGACTAGGCAGGCTCTCATAAGACCGTCCAGATATATTGAAGGATGTGTGGTTGCAAGCGGAAGGATTCCTGAAACAGAGAACCCTCCAGTTCGCTACGATAAGGTCACACGAGGTTCGTTTTGAACGTCTCTTTCAACTCGTCCATCAACTAACTCAATGACTCTGTCACCGTAGGACGCCCAGTGGTCCGAATGTGTTACTTGAATCACCGTAACTCCGTCTTCTTTGTTCAAACGGCGGAACCAATCCATTACAATTTCCCCATGTCCCGTATGCAAGTTGCCGGTCGGTTCGTCAGCTAGAATGAGCTTAGGCTGCATAATTAGAGCTCTCGCTACGCCCACAAGTTGTTGTTGCCCACCGGATAACTGGCTTGGAAACAAGTCTTTTTTCGCAACCATATTAAACTTGTCTAGCATCTCGGCGACCATACTTTTCCGCTCCGACCCTTTTATTTTTTTGTACAATAAGGGCGTTTCCAAGTTTTCATAGACAGTCAAGTCATCAATCAGATGATAGGCTTGAAACACAAAACCGATGTACTCACGGTGTAGGTCGGTCCTCTTTCGCTCCGAAATTTTGTGGACCGGCTGATCAAAGAAAAAATATTCGCCTGTCGAGGGTTCATCGAGCATACCCAAAATGTGCAATAGAGTCGACTTTCCTGAACCAGAGGGGCCCATAAATGACACAAATTCACCCTCCTTCACCTCTAGGGATATATTCCGAAGGACAAAGGACCTGTTGAAGCCATGCAGATAACTTTTGGTAAGCTTTTCAATTCGAATCATAATTCCTATTCATATTTAAGGGCATCGACTGGATTGGCCAACGACGCTCTAACTGTTTGAAATGCAACGGTAAGGAGAGAAATGACAAGTACTCCCAGCCCTACTACTAATAATGTACCGAAGCCGAACGACACACGGTAATTGAATGTGTCTAACCATCGATTCATTCCAATCCACGCTATTGGGGCGATCAGAACGAAGGCAATGGCCACGAAACGAGCAAAATCTTTGGATAATAAAAATGTGATTTGTCCCATACTGGCTCCCATAACTTTTCGGACACCAATCTCTTTTGTGCGTTGTTCAGCCGTAAACGATGCCAGGCCAAAAAGACCCAAACATGCAATCAAGATGGTAAGGAAGGAAAATCCGCCGAACAGCCGTCCCAACGTAAGATCGGAGGCATACAGCTCATTAATATCATCTTCCATAAAGGAATACTGGTAGATGTAAGCTGGATATAAATCCTGCCACACTCGACCTATTTCCGTAATGGCATCCCTCGTTGAGCCAGCCTGAATTCGAATCACGGCGTAAAAAAACGATTGCTCGTTTGCCACGGTTATAAGTGCTGGCTGGATGGGTTCGTGTAATGATTCCGCATGAAAATTCTCCGTGACACCAATAATCTCACCCTGAAAGTTGCCCCCGGGAAAGGAAATTTGACGTCCGATGGCGAGGTTAGGATCTGTATCCCACCCAAACTCGCTTAGAGCCGATTCATTTATTACGAATGCGCCCAATGAGTCGCTAGGATGCGCTTCGGAATGAGCTCGACCAGCAATAATTTGTATCCCAAGAGTCTCAATAAAGTCGAAGTCTGCAAAAAACGTCTGGGCAAAGACGGTTTCTTCTTGGGAAACTCCTTCGGGTACGACAAGATTAGTTCCAACGAAAAAACCTGGAGCGGATGAGGAGCCTGAAATGTTAACCACAGAAGGCAACTCTTCAATCCGGTCACGGAACGTAGGATATAACGTTCTGACGCCGACATCCGTTAGTTGAACTATAATAACTTGCTCTTGGTCGAACCCAAGATCCATATTTCTGTTAAACTCCAGTTGTCTAAACACCACCACGGTTGCAATAATGAGCCCAATGGAGGTTGCGAACTGAAATATGACCAATACCTTGCGCAACATTCCACCTCCTGAACTACCCAATTTGCCTCCTTTTAAGGCATATGCCGGAGTCACTGAGGACAAGAAAAAAGCGGGGTAGCTACCCGCGACCAAGCCGCAGACAATCGCAACACCCAGGAAAAGGCCGACGGCAGAAAGAAAACCACTAGAAATCAACGTTAGGGTCTTTCCGGCAGCAGTATTAAACGCTGGAAGAATGAGGAGCACCAGTACCACTGCCAATATCATGGCGAGCATAGAGATAATAAAAGACTCTCCTAAGAATTGCCGGACCAGTTGTGGTCGTTCGGCTCCTAGTACCTTTCGAATGCCCACTTCGCGCGATCGGCTCGCCGATCGCGCAGTAGCCAGGTTCATGTAATTGATACACGCTATGATCAAAATGAACAGGGCAATGGCGGCAAGTGCCATGACAGTTCCCATACTTCCGTTCGGCAGTATTTCACTGTCAAGATGAGATTCGAGATGAATAGATTGAATAGGTTGTAGCGCCGTACGTATGGTGGCCCCTACGGACTTCAAGATCTCACCGACCGTTCGGTCGATGTAGGCGTCAATCTTCGTCGCCACAGCCCCTGGATCCGCGCCTGGTACTAGGAGCGCATAACTGTAAAGCGACATATTTAGATTCTGTTCTAAAAACTGGTCTCCATAAATCGGGGTTCGAAGCGTTGAAAGCGAGGCTAAAAAGTCCGCTTTGAAATGGGATTGACCGGGCAAATCACGGATAATGCCTGTGACCGTAAAATCGTACGCGTTGTCTAAGCGCAAATTTTGTCCGAGCGCGTCGCTATCTGGGAAGTATTTGGCCGCCATGGATTCTGTTAAAATCACAGAATATGGAGCGGCGAGCGCGGTTTCTTGGGTGCCGCGAGTAAGTTCGAACGAGAACACATCAAAAGCTGTCGAATCAATAAATACGAAACCTTTTTCAAAAAACTTAAGATCGTCCTTCGCGACTAGCCACATTTGCTGCGGGGGCTTCATGCGCACGAGCGCCTCAATTTCTGGTATTTCATCGACCCATTCCGGTCCCCAGCTTGGCGAAGTCATGGCCGTATTCAGATTGCCATTGCTTGTAACACCATGCACGGCAACGCGATATATTCTTTCACTATTTTCGAAATGTTTGTCATAAGACAGTTCATCCGAAATGAACAACGTAATGACGAAAAACGCAGCCATGCCAACCGCGAGGCCTACGATGTTGATAAAGGCATAGCCGGGCTGTTTTTGGATTAGCCGTAAGGCAATAGAGAGGTAATTTCTGAACATTACAAAATGCGGGCAGTAATGAGGTGCGCAGGCGCAAAAGGTATGTTAACGTGAAAAACAATGAACATGTTGCGGAGCGCCATCTACCCTTAATTCAGCTTTCAGACATTCCTGATCCATGATTCGTTTGCAGATTTTCGTTTTAATTTTGGCTTTGATCCTAGTTGCCGGATGTGGTTCATCCGAGCCTGTCTTGGTGCCAGTTGAAGAACCGATCGTTGACGAGGGCGCAACACCCAGTGCTATGTTTGGAATTTTTCAGAATCAAGGGGACGTGGCACAAAACAACTCGCTGAACTACATCGATCCTGTTACCCAAACAGGTACTGTTTTGGGGCAAGGCGGAGTAAAAACTTTTGCTGCAGTTTCGGATGATGGCCAGAGTGTGGCGCTCGCCGTTGCAAATGGTAAAACATCCAATCTCTACGTGTATAACGTCCCGTCAGGAGTCGTTTCAGCCCTCTTTTCAGGCTCATCGGAATTGGTTTATACCGGCCATTGGGACTCGAATTCTACGACTTTCTACTTTGGTGCTTACACACCAGAAGGCAAACGAATGGGACCCGGTTCCATTCACTCTTATTCCGTCGAATCAGGAGCTACACGGCAAATTCCGTGTTCAGCCTCTCGGTCTGTTCTGGCGGTGATGCCTGGAGGCACGCTAATTGTTCGGAATTCTGATTCCATTTATGAAGTTGCAACCCAAGACTGCGCCACTCTTAAGACGTTTGATGCCCGAAAAATGTACCATGTAGCCGTCTCTCCGATTGCAGGAAAAATGGCTTTTGTACTTAGGGATTTGGTATTTAATCGCGAAACCCGGGCCTACGAGCCGGATTCCACCCTGTATTTGCAGGAGATCGGCGGTGGCAAACCCGTTAAAATTGTGGGGGAGAAATACCAGCCTCGAAATATTTCATGGTCTTCGGATGGGACTGAGCTGATATTCGATGTAGACGCGCTGGATGGTTCGCGTAAGCGGGCCATTTCGATTTATTCTATCGCCTCTGCATCATCGTCGTATCTGGAAGCCCCGACTTCTATACCAGATTCAAGAAGCCAACCCGTTTTTTCTCCAGATGGCCGGCACGTTCTTTTTACCGCGACCAACTCGGCATCCGGAAAAGATCTCATGTGGAAGACGACCGGGGAATCATTTTCTCATGTCATTCCTGGAGATGATGAACAAACGGCCGCCTACCAATTTGAATGGATCGGTAAAGACTTACTCTTCTTGATGTCCCCAAAGGGAGAGGCCCACGTTTTAGATCTGTCGTCCGAAGGCGGCACTATTCTATGGAGCGGAACGCAGCAGGATATATTTGCCCTAAGGATTCAATAGTTCACGCAAGCTCTCGTTCCAGAAGTGACTTTACGGTCGATGGATTGGCTGAACCCGAAGATTTTGCCATGACTTGACCCATAAAAAATCCAATAAGGCCGATTTTACCGCCTTTGTAGGCCTCAACTCGGTCGGGATGGGCTTCTAGGACTTCCTGTACCATTGATAACAACTGACTTTCATCCGAAATCTGCTTTAAGCCCAATCTATCTACAATGGAGCCAGAGGACTCGCCAGTGGCAATCATTTCGATTAGGACCTCTTTTGCTTGACGGCTCGAAAGGGTATCGGACGCGTGCAATTCAACCAGTTTTGCAAACTCAGCAGCAGAAAACGGCAATACCCGAATCCCTTCTTCAGTGAGAAGAGGCCGTAATTCGTTGATTAACCAATTCGCGACGGCAGTGCTCGGCGCTGTCTTGGAAGCTTCCTCAAAAAAACCAGCGATGTGTGGCCGGACCGCCAACAACGCAGCATCTTCTAGTCCAATTCCGTATTGCTCATCCAACTGTTTGGCGCGGTCAAAAGACGCCGTATCGAGTCCTTCAAGCGGGTCTCGGACGGCTATCGGGGGGGAAGGAGCAGGCTCTTTTATTCGAACAGGCTGCGGAACAGGTTGGTTGTCTTTTTCCCAAGTGTCCCGAAGCGTTATGGTTCTGTTCCAAACTCGTTTTCCATTCTCTAATTCTTTCGAATCCAGATAAAAGAATCCTTGGCGTTCAAATTGATATCGATCCTGGGTGTCTTTTGAGGCTGCGGAAGGTTCTATAATTGCCTGGAAAACCGTCATGGAGTCAGGATTGAGATGGGAAACAAAGGTTTGGCCTTCTTCGACATCGTCTGGGTTTGCCACACGAAATAGACGGTCGTACAACCGAACTTCGACGGGTACCCCTTCGGTAGCAGAAACCCAATGAATGGTGCCCTTTACTCTTCGGCTCGGCGTCGCGCCAGATTTGGTATCCCGATCTAAGGAGCAGTGAAGTTCGGTGATTTCTCCCGCCTCATTTTTAATGACTTCGTTGCATCGAATGATATAGCCGTATCTAAGCCGAACCTCAGCGCCAGGACTCAATCGGTGGAATTTTTTGGATGGTTCTTCCATGAAATCTGATTTTTCGATCAGGATTTCGCGGGTCAACGGTACGAGTCGGGTGCCTTCTTTTGGAATGTCATGCGGCCAGTACGAAGCCTCTAGATTTTCGGTCGACCCTGCTGGCACGTTGGTAAGCACAACTCGAAGTGGTTCAATCACACACATAACGCGGGGTGCAAGTGCGTTCAAATCATCTCGGACGGCAAATTCAAGCATCGCCATGTCCACTCGGTTGTCAGCTTTGGCGACGCCAATCATTTCACAGAAGCGGCGAAGTGATTCTGGTGTGTAACCTCGGCGCCTCATTCCCGAAATTGTGGGCATGCGCGGATCGTCCCAACCATCCACATGATTTTCTTTGACCAACTGGAGTAATTTGCGCTTGCTGGTAACGGTGTAATCTAAATTTAGACGTGCAGATTCGTACTGGTGTGGCCTTGGATTTGGGAAAAGAGCATCAACTAACCAGTCATAAAGCGGCCTATGTACATCAAACTCTAACGTACAGAGGGAATGGGTTATGCCTTCAATAGCATCCGAAAGGGGATGAGCAAAGTCGTAAAGTGGGTAAATGGGCCATTCATTTCCTCGTCGATAGTGGCTAGCGTGCTTAATGCGATACACTACCGGATCCCGCATCAACATATTGGGTGAGGCCATGTCAATCTTGGCTCTCAGTACATGGGCGCCATTCGGGAAATCTCCCGCTCTCATGCCGGCAAACAAGCTCAGATTTTCTTCGACGCTGCGATTGCGAAAAGGGCTGTTCGTTCCGGCTTCGGTTACCGTGCCTCTATTCGCTCGAATATCTTCTCCTGTTTGGCTGTCAACATATGCTTTATCCGTTTTGATGAGCCGGATAGCCAGGTCGTAGAGCTGCTCAAAGTAATCAGAAGCGTAATATTCGTGGACGCCCCAGTCAAAGCCCAGCCAATTAATATCGAGCTTCATGGCCCGAACGTATTCCATGTCCTCCGTTTCAGGATTTGTGTCGTCGAATCGGAGATTACACCGACCTTGGTATTCGTCGGCCAGGCTAAAATTTAAACAGATCGCTTTAGCATGACCAATGTGCGGATAACCATTCGGTTCTGGCGGAAATCGGGTAATGATTTCACCCGACACTCGTCCAGACACTCGATCACTATCGATTATCTGTTGAATAAAATTTCTGCTTTCGCGCTTAGCGAGAGACCCTGAATCCGAAGAGGTCACTGACACATCCAGATGGTTAATACTGATCGTTTGATTACACGCATCCGAAACTAATAAAATCCCATATAGTGTATGGTTTATCATGAAAATCCATGCACGAACAGAACGACTACTACTTCGAGATTGGGAAAACTCCGATCTAGATGATTATGCGCTAATCATCACCGATCCAGACGTCATGAAAAACATCGGCGAGGGGAAACCACGACCTCGAAGTGATGCGGAAGCTTTCATTAAAACCGTATTGGAACATCAACAAACAAGAGGTTGGACCAGGTTTGCGGTGGAACATGCCGATTCCGGGCAACTAATGGGTTTTTGTGGGATTGATGATAAGATGGGCCGATATGATTTTGGGTGGAGATACTCCAAAAATTTTTGGGGTTCGGGGTATGGATATGAAGCCGCCGCGGCGGCGCTTTGGGTGTGTCAAAACACGTTTTTCTTGACACACATCACGTCGCAATCTTACCTGGAGAATGCCGGATCCATCCGAATTATAGAAAAAATGGGAATGGTAAAAATAGGAGAGGGGACGGATTTTGGTCGCCCCCTCTGGGTCTATGGATTCAAAAATGAGTGGCCAGACGGCCTCAGATAACCACGAGTGATTAACGTCCTTCCCGGATTCTAACGTCTCCGTTGGTTGTCCGAATCTTGATCTTGTTGCGGCCACCGTTCACGGAGCCCTCTCCAGAAATCACGCCGCCGCTTTTCCAGCGTTTGTCCGACCTGCCTTTTTCCTGGGACACCTTTACATCGAAATCGGAGACAATGCTGTACTCATCGTCGTCGGCATCTCGAGTCAATTCAATTTCAATATCAAACGCCATCGAAAGCCCGGAGGGGACGGTCAATTCGATCGAACCACCCATGGATTCTAGCACCACGTGTCTGTCGCCATCACGGCCACCTACCATTGTCACGGTAATGTCTCCGCCCATTGTGTTGGCTTCAATCCAACCATCAATTGCATCGATTTCAATATCTCCACCCATGGTTGTGGCCTTAACGAATTTTCCGGCTTTACGAACGTTGATTTCGCCACCCATTGTGTGGAGGTTTGCTCCGTACAGCGCTTCATCCACATTGATATCACCGCCCATGGTCTCGATTTTGACTTCACTATTCGCCCCGAGGGTCCCAGATTTGACGTTTTTGTGAGTCACATTCCCGCCCATGGTTGTCCCTTCAACAGACCCGGTAACGTCAATAATGTCTACATCACCACCCATGGTATGTACCGATCCATCAACTGTTGAATTTACCAGTGTTATGTCGCCACCCATCGTGGAAAAATTTATAAGACCCTTCAAGCCCGAAAGGTCGATATCGCCTCCCATACTAGAGCCCTCGATCTTGCCTTCAACACCTTCGATTTGGACATCTCCACCTGTTGTTGAAATTTCAAGATTGAACTTTGTGGGCACTTTAATTTGCATCTTTACATCGGCGCGAGCTCTACGTTTGTCGAATTCGGAAGAGACTTCGATACCGCGTGAGGACTGCTCGATACTAAACGAGACGTCATCTTTGTCCCGGCCTTCTACAGTGACCGTAATATCAACTTCATTACGATTCCATCCCGTTATGATAATGTCACCGCCGGTTTCAAGATCTAACTCTAGGCGAGAGCCAGCCTTTACATCGAATGTGCGGCGTATGTTTTGGGCCTGGATTGGCTCAATGAAAAAAGCCAAGATCACTAAAAATGCTAAGGAGCGTGAAAATATGCGAGTCATAATGTTGACGAAATTGTCGCCTATGGGTTTAACTGAACTGATGTACGCTACTTGGACAACGTATTGAAGTAAAAGGTTGGCAACCGTTCTGAATTAATCAGAGGTGATTACTCTTGGGATAAGAAATCGTAGCAATGCTGGAGATAAGCGGGCCAATAGTGGTGCAAAACGTTCCAATCCTCCAATGAGTATCACCGGTTTACGCCGGGACAATCCGCGGACTGCCTTTTTTACGAAAACGTCAGCAGGCATAGCTTTTAGATGTTGATCGTCCATGTGCCCAAAAGCCAGTTTTTTGGAAGTCAGCGAGTGAATACTGATTTCAGTGTTGACGTAGCCCGGACACACCATTGAAATTGAGACGCCTGTTTTGTGCAATTCGGACCTGAGTCCCTCGTAATAACCGTGTAAAGCATGTTTGGAGGCGGCGTACGTAGCACGCCTGGGCGTTGAAACGAACCCCATAATGCTACTAATTACAGCAATTTGGCCTTGATTTCTGGCTAAAAAATGAGGCAATACCACGCGAGTTAGAGATGTGCAGCCAAAAAAGTTTACATCCATTATCTGTCGTTCGGTTTCAAAATCAGACTTCATGATCGAGGATCGCTGGCCAATTCCCGCATTTACAATAATGACATCTACGCGCGGAAATCGCTCTAACAACGCATCGAACTTAGCCTGGTGCGTGCTAAAATCAGTGACATCCAAGGGAAGTATGAAGTGCTCTTCCGGTCTCTGGCACCTCATTCGAACAACGTCTAACTGCTCCTTGCGCCGAGCAGACAACACTAAAATGGCTCCTTTTGAAGCCAATTCTACCGCCAGATCCGCTCCAATTCCACTAGATGCTCCAGTAATCCAAACTATTTTTCCCTGAAACGGCATTTTATCGGACTGAAAAAAAGATTATTCCGGGCAAAAAATGTCCGGACGAGATTCAAGAACACTGTCAAACCACGCAATCATTAACAGTGTCGATTCGGTCGAATGATAATGTTCTTTCAATATCCGAAACGGAACTATAATAAGTAGGGCGGTGGGTGCTTTCGCGCCCACCGCCCTACAAAATAACTTCGCGTCCAACCTCCAACCTCCAACCTAGCTTAGCGCAGGAGAAGACCTTCTAAACATCACTGGAATCAGATTTCTATCCGGAACCCCAATTTGAACCAATTCCCATCCTGGATCATATCCCTGGATCAATTCCCGAAGGCGTTGGATTTTATGGGGGGTCGTGAGTCCCTCTTGAGCCCAGTCAAATGACTCCAATCTGTAGTTCATATGGCGACTCACGCCATTAACCGTTACCTCAGCATCGACAGTTTGATGGTTTTGAAGCGACGGTACCGGAATGCAAATCTGTTTCATCGTGGTTCTGGTCAATATGATGAGTTAAAACGTCCGGCGAAATCCGATTTTTTGCAGTTTAGGCGTGAGCCATACTGCCATGAGTTGCGTTTTCCGTAACTACATGTCCATCAAATAGATGAATCACGCGCTGGCTGTACTCGGCATCTGAAGGAGAGTGCGTTACCATTGCAATCGTAGTTCCAGCTTGGTTCAGCTTAGTAAGAAGATTCATTACTTCCTCGCCATGCGTTGAATCTAAGTTACCCGTAGGCTCATCCGCAAGGATTAATTTTGGACCCGCAACGACGGCACGAGCAATCGCAACGCGCTGCTGTTGACCACCTGAAAGCTGCTGTGGAAAGTGAGTCTGACGATGAAGAATCTGAACTGAATCTAGAGCTGCATGCACGCGCTGTTTACGTTCTTCACTTGGCATACCAAGATAAAGAAGGGGTAGCTCGACGTTTTCATACACGTTGAGTTCGTCAATCAAGTTGAAGCTCTGGAATACGAAGCCAATGTTTCCTTTTCTGAGCTGAGCTCGCTGGCGCTCGCTCAATTTGGATACTTCTGTATCTAAAAACCAATATTCACCATCCGTTGGGTTATCGAGTAATCCCATGATGTTCAACAACGTGGATTTACCGCAACCTGAGGGGCCCATTATGGAAACGAACTCCCCTTCTTTAATCTCAATATTTACGCTATTGAGAGCGGTGGTTTCGACTTCTTCCGTCAAATAGGCTTTTTTGAGATTTTTTGCTTTGATCATGTCAGTGTTCTTTTTGGTCTTCCAGGATAATGGATAATGGATAAAGGTTTTGATCTGGACCCTAATGGTATCTATATCGAATAGACACCTCCAAGGGTTACAAGGTTGGCATAGTTAACTAGGTTGGCATAATTAGCTAGGTTGGCATAGTTAACTAGGTTGGCATCATTAACTAGGTTGGCATCATTTTTTAAATACGAGCCGGTCGGCATCTCCGAACGTATCGTATGATGAGGTCACGACGCGCTCTCCAGCACTTAGTCCTTCGAGTACTTCATAAACCTCCAAATTTTTGCGGCCTAATTTAATGGTCCTCTTAGAAGCAAAATCGCCGGAAGGATCCACTACGTAGATCCAATTACCACCGGTTGCTTGAAAAAAGCCACCAAGAGGTACTACGGTTGCGTCTGACGGATCGCTCATTTCCAAACGGAAACGAACGGTCTGACCGCGACGAATCGACGTAGGGTCACCGCCCACAAAATCAAGGTCGATTTCAAAACGACTTTGTGCTACTTCAGGATAAACGCGCCGAACAACCATTTCGTATTCCGTGCCGGCAATTCCTGTGGTAACAGCCCGCTGTCCGCGTTTCACTTTGCTGATATGAAACTCATCAATTCCAGCCCGAACCTTTACGCCGTCCAGAACGTCAATTTGGCCAAAACGAAATCCAGAGTTTTTCAATTCACCTAGTTCCGCATTGAACTGTGACAATTGCCCAGCAACGGGAGCCTTAAGGGTAAGATTGGCAAGCCGTTCGTTAATAATTTCAAAGTTGGCTTCCATGCGCCCGACGGCATCTTCCATTTGGTCAATCTGAATACGTTGACGCAGGCTATCCGATCTGTAGGAAGCACGTGTCAAATTGCGCCGATTCAGCGTGTATTCATATTCATCTGAGGTGCGTTCGTATTCGGCAACAGAAACCATTTTTTGGTCATACAAAGGTTTCAATCTATCTACGTCTCGTTTCAATCGACGGATATTGTAGTCCATGTCCGTGATCTGCTGACGCATATTTAGATTCTGCTGGTCAACCCGGAATCGGCTGTCCTCCAGTCGGTTATGCTGCTCGATACGCTGCGTTTCAGTCTGTAATAAGCTGAGCTGCAAGGAATTATTGGAGAGTCGAAGTAAAGGCTGATCTTTTTCGACCGTTTCTCCTTCCAATACAAAAATTTCTTCTATTCGCCCACCTTCGACAGCGTCAAGAAAAACCGACGTGCGAGGCTCGACATTTCCCGTCGCGGGAATATTTTCCTGAAACGCGGTAAAAGCTACATCAGAAATAGTGACTCGTTCAAGGTCAACATTAAGTTTTCGACCGCCTGATGTCGAATTGATACCCCACGCTACCAGCAACAGGAACACGATTGCGGCCCCGATCATGGAGATCCGTTGCGCCGTCCACGTCTTTTTTTGAATCTTACGATCCATTCCTTCCCCTCCTCCCCTTCCCGATGCGGATGGCGAAGTTGAAGTATTTGATCCACGCGGAGACATCAATGTGTCAATGGAGGATCTCGTTTCTGTTGAGTTGGCGTCAGTCATTTTCTACATGTGTGATGGCAAAGTGCCCTAGCGATGTGTGCTACTTCACGTAAAACGCGACCAAGTTGTTGCGCTCTGGCTAAAAATTCTGATACGGTCCTTTAAAAATACCCTTAGTTTGCGGCTTCTGATTTTATTTTCCCTCAGCATTGATCTTAATAACGGAAAAAAGCATAATGAGCAGAATTGTTCGAACTGGCGACACGCCTGCAAAAACACGAAACGCACACCGGAGATCGTGCGCGGAAGTCATCCGATTGTTAGCCCAAAAGAGCACATTTGATGATGAAGCTAAGGATATGGCTGCCTTTTTGGTGTTTAGTTTACGGGGTATCGGGGAAACCATTGAAAGCAGTGCGGGTGCTTGGGACGAGCACAATTATTGGAAAAAAGCAGAGGCCCTACGACATAAGTGGCGCTGGACGACCAAAAAATCAGAAGAGTTAGCCATTTTGGTGGTTGAAGGCAAGTGGCAATTAATTGCCCCACAAATTATTGAATTGATTCCGCATTTTTCCGATGTTACCATTGTCACCATAACGAGAAGCCCAGACTGGTGGGTGGGTGCACGCCGCGCATTGCAAAAGGAATTTGCAGAACGGTTATCCAAATAGTTAAACGGGATTAAGGCCGGACAAAAGTCCGCTCAATTCGCCCAGGGGCAAACGAGATGATAAAAGATAAAGCGAAGTTAAAAGCAGGCGCACTACTTATTTCGCCTCCCATGCAATCGGATATTAATTTTCGTAGGGCAGTGGTATTGCTTTGTGAACATTCAGATACCGGGAGCTTTGGTTTGATATTGAACCGATCGCTGGCCCTGGTGATGGAGCAAGTCTTTGACGACCTTCCTGGCTTTGGAGAAGAAATTGGATGTGGTGGGCCGGTGCAGCCGGAGACGCTTCACTTTATTCACAGACTTCCCGAACAAATTATTGGGGGCATTGAGGTGCAAGAGAGTGTCTACTGGGGAGGGGATTTTGAACAGGTTAAAAAAGGAATTCAACTAGGCTCCATTGACCCTAACGATATCCGGTTTTTCTTGGGCTACACAGGATGGACTTCAGGACAACTTGCCGAGGAGGTCGAACAAGGAGGTTGGATTTTGGCAACAGCCGACGAAGACACCGTGTTCGATACTGCCGAGAGTACGGTCTGGAGACAAACACTCAAACAATTAGGGGGCTCATACGCCATTTTGGCCAACTACCCTGAACATCCAAGTCTAAACTAGGACCTATCTCTCACGGTGTAGGCAGCTGCAAATATCCCTCTACTGCGCTGCTTAGTGGCAACTTATGAGTCGCATAAACTCCGAACGGGTGTGCGCATTATCCATGAACGGACCAGACATCGCACTGGTCGTCGTGATAGAATTCTGTTTTTGGACCCCACGCATGACCATACAAAGGTGAGTAGCCTCAATGACCACGGCAACCCCTTGAGGCTTGAGAGCGTCTTCAATGGCGTCTCGGATTTGAAGCGTCAAACGTTCTTGCACCTGTAATCGACGCGAAAAAACATCGACCACCCGTGGGATTTTAGAAAGCCCTACAATCCGACCATTTGGGATGTAGGCGACGTGGGCTTTTCCAAAAAAAGGAACCATGTGGTGTTCGCACATGCTATAGAGCTCAATGTCCTTAACCAAGATCATCTCGTCATACGATTTCTCGAATATGGCGCTACGCAAGATTTCCCCGGCATCCTGACTGTATCCTTGAGTTAGAAACAACATCGACTTTGCAACTCGGTCTGGAGTTTTGAGGAGGCCTTCCCTTTCGGGGTCCTCGCCGATAACATTCAGAGTAGTAACCACAGAGCTGCTTAACGCCTCAACGGCATCGGCGTTGTAGGTGAGTTCGCTGCTAAAAAGTTTGTTGTTTTCCATGAGACTAGTTTGATCTGGGTCCTATTGGTTGCCGCGGTACTCTACAACGTTACGCGCTGTTTCAAATAATTTTATCGACTCCAATCTGGCCCCCTCGATGTGAGGCTCGATCTGATTCCAAAAGGCAACTACTAAATTTTCGGAAGAGGGGATGACACCCGCTAAAAAATCAACATCCAAATTGAGGTTGGAATGATCGCACGGGTCGATAATTCGTTCTAGGATAATCTGGTGTAGATCCGCCAGGTCCATCACGTATCCGGTCTCAGGATTTGGTTCTCCTGCCACCGTGACCTCAATTTGATAATTGTGGCCATGCCAGTTGGGGGAATTACATTTACCATACGTATTCCGATTCCATTCGTCCGACTTTGCTGGATTATGCAGTCTGTGGGCGGCGTTAAAGTGGGCTTTTCGAGTTATGAATACGACTGGCATCACGAACCAACTTATGAATGGAGAAGGGCCAATTTCAAACGGGATTAGTACTACCGGACAAGATCCCTAATCGTTCCAATGGTCAAGATGGGAGTTTGCTCTTTCTAGATCCTATATTCATGGCACAAGAACCACAAAATTGGCGGCTGAATAGCCCGCATTTTTCATGACTTCCTTTCCCAAAACATTATTCGAGCGAATCGCAGATAGGGAAATCCCAGCCGATATGCTCTTCGAAGATGACCAGTGCATCGTAATACGAGATATTAATCCACAAGCACCCGTTCATTTTTTGGTCATTCCGCGCAAACCGATACCCTCTTTAGACGATCTTTCCATTGACGATCAGTCGTTAATGGGGCATTTGTTCTTGGTCGCCAAGGAAGTTGCCGCCGCTGAAGGACTTTCGGGTGGATATCGCACTGTATTCAATTGCGGAAGAGATGCGTTTCAAACCGTTCCACATATCCATTTGCACGTTTTAGGCGGACGAAAAATGGGTTGGCCTCCAGGATGAACCATGGAACAGTCTTCCTCTGATTCAAAGATGGGGCATACCGAATGAGTGGCCGACTAGCCTGTTTTAGCTGGTTCTGGGTAGTAGCTGGCTACCTAGTCTTGGGAGTAGTCCTCGCCGGTCAGGTGCAAGCCCAAAATAGTTTGGACGTTGGTTTTGAACGGGATATCAATCGGTATTTGTGGACCTCCGAGGCTCGAGTGGCCCTTCCAGTTGGGAGTTGGCAATTGAGCGCGCAAAACAATTTTCGATCAGATGCCTTTCTATTATTTAATGATCAGCTTTCGTTTAGGGACGAAGACAGACTTCGGTTTAGGGCTCAGAGGCCGATAGGAGTCAAATCCATCGATGTAGTGGTGTCCGGACGGGCGGATTGGTTTAGCCTCAGCCGCGTATTTAGAGAGGACACTTGGGTAGGTTTTCGATACCTGCGAGAAAATTCATTTTGGATTGAACCGGCAGTCGGACTGGCCATCGATTCTAGACCTGGATTTGGCCAAAATGCTGCCTCGGCGCCAATACGGACGGATATTGGCCCCGGTTTTGGGATTCAATTTGAAATATTACCTTCAAATTATTCGGGATATCTGGTTCAAGCAACGGGTCAAGCTCAGATAGAACAAACCTCGCCACGAATAGGCAAATTGATACGGACAGAGCTATCCGGCCGTCGAGTTTTTGAAAACACATCGATTCGAACTCATTTTCAGGCGGCAACCGTACGAAGGGATGCATATCAAGCAGCCTCTTTTTTGAATCGGGACGATACCGGAGGGCGCAGGTCTGAGACGGTTGAATCCACCCGGAGCGATACGATCAATGTGTTTCTGGAAGTCGAATCTAGAATAGCAAAACCTCTTTGGATTACTGGAGGCTTGGATGTTTCGACCAATTCGCGCTCCGTCCAAACACTTAGAGCACCTGAGGAAGCTCTGTTTTTTGACTCAAACTTTAATCGGCGCACCGTAGAAGCTTCGCTGGCAGTCCGATATGAACGTCGTGATACCAAAATGCGAATCGCCGCAGTGGCAGGCGCAGAAGTTGAACGCCGGCGCTTAGACAATTCAGATGACTTGCCCGCGGTCCAAGCGGCTCAAAAGTTGAGTTTGCTTCGCCAAGCCGATAACGAGAGGGGATATTTTTCCATTCAGCAATCTTTGGTCACGTCCGTGAATCGGTGGTGGAAAGTTCAATTTGATGGCTCGGCCAATGTACTTCGTTATGACACTCCCGAAGTGAATCCTGACGATCGAGACGAGCTTCAGTTTAATGCCCAACTTGGTTCGCGCTTTCAAATTCGGGAAGGATTGGACCTGACCCTTCAAATTTTGGGTTCACGGTTTCACACCGTCTATATCAAGTCGGACCGGTCGGCCGAAAATAACGTTCAACAATCACTTCGGTACCGTCCCAGTGTGCAGTGGCAAGCCGGCCGGAATACCAGGATCAAAGTAGGCAGCGAGGTCAGGGCAACGTACACCGTAGACGATTTTGTTCTTCCGGGACGTAGGCCTACCGACCAGTCAGCAAGGGAATTAAGGCATGATATCGAGTTGGAACACGCCACGCCTTCCGGGGTGCGCTTTTTTATTAACAGCAGCTATTCTGACCTGCGTCTTGGACGGTTTTTGGATAAAGTGTTTGCTGAAATTCCTTTTGACACGTTAAAAACCTACAGCGGATGGGCAAGGGTGCAGACAGGTGCAAAAATCCAGGCTGAACTTGGCCTTAAATTTTTTATTAGGACGGATTTTGACCGCTCGGCTTCAGTCAGGTACATCGTGCCCTCGACTGGTGAAGAGAGCTCAATTTCTCGAATGGGTCGAACCAGAATCGACCAGATCGGCCCTACCACGGCCATTTCTTGGTACATGAGATCTGATGCCATACTTCGTATTGAGGGATGGGCGATGATTCAGAGAGTTTCTCATACATTGTATGGTGAACTTCCGGAGGGCCTCGGCCCAACGATCAAAAAAGCAGCCAAAAAAGGGCAAAAAAGTGTAATTCCGAACCTTTCGGTATCCATAAGATGGACATGGTAAACAGGTAAACGATGAAGCGAATCGGTGTAACAGGTGGTATCGGCAGCGGTAAATCGACGTTTTGTACGTTTATGGGGCGTTATGGGGCGGAAATTTTCAATGCAGATTCCGAGGCCACGCGAATTATGGAGTCAGAGGAAGGTGTTAAAAAACAGCTAGTCAGCCTAATGGGGGCTAAAACGTTTTTGCCAGATGGAAAGCTCAATCGTGCATTCATTTCAGAATTGGCGTTTTCAAATCAGAACGTACTTGACACGATCGGTGAAATTGTTCATCCTGTCGTCCAAAGAGCCTTTTTAGAACAATCTAATAAGGCAGAAAAAAGGGGATTACCTGCCTTCATCCGGGAAGCTGCGATCTTGCCCAATAGTATTGCTCGGAAAGATCTTGACTTGATCGTTAGTGTGGTGGCAGACAAGGAAATACGGGTAAATCGCGTGATCGAGCGAAGTCGTTTAACAAAGGAGCAAGTTGAGGCCAGGATCACGGCTCAACCAACAGATGAGGAGTATGCTGCCGGAGCCACCTGTGTGATTTACAATAATGGATCTGAAAGCGATTTGGCTGAAGAAGCCGAAACATTTTGGAAGACTCTTGTCGTCAAATGAGTGAATTGATAGACGTTATTCCGATAGGCTCGCGCATTCCACGTCGTGGAGGGCGGCTGTCTCAACGGATATTTGCTGCAGTTCTCGGCCTAATGGGGTGGAGAATTACTGGTTCGATCCCCGATGAGCCCAAAATGGTCATGATTGCAGGTCCGCACACGTCAAACTGGGATTTTGTAATGGGTGTATTGTGTCTCTTTACGCTCGGCCTGAAGGTGAGATGGATAGGAAAACACACCATTTTTGTGGGCCCTTTTGGAACTTGGCTACGACATTTCGGAGGAATCCCTGTCAATCGGTCGAGCCCGGGGGCATTATTTCGTGATGTTTTGAATGGATTTAAGGAAAACGAAGCGTTTATTTTTGGTTTGTCTCCAGAAGGGACCCGGTCAAAAGTGGCCGAGTGGAAACCTGGGTTTCACCGGATTGCACGGGCGGCGGGTGTACCGCTTTTATTAGTAGGTGTGGATTTCGGACGAAAAACGATGCATTTTGGTCCACTTTACGAGGTTTCGGATGATTTTGAAGCCGATGTGTCCGCATTAAAAGTCCATTACAATTCATTTACTGCCAAGCATCCGGAGCTGTTTTAGTCGGTGCTTTTGAAGACTTGATTTCGATTCTGGTCGTTTTATACTCTGATCGCTTAATTTGGAGTTTGTTTTGCCGATTATTTAATGGAATCGAGTATTTCGCCAGTACTCAATATCCCAGTCGGAATGGCAAAACTTATATCTCTATACGGAAAAACGGTTACGCTGGTAACTATTGTCTTCATCGTATCATTTACGGTGTTGACGCTTGCATTTATGTCGATTTCGGCATCCGAAGAGCGCGACCACGTCCGCGATCTAGAACGCACTATTCTACTGGCTAATTCTTACGTTCGCGACTTTATCATCACCCGTGATCCGTCAGATGCGAAGGAGACGGAAATGATTCTCCGACAAGCCGACAAACTTGTCGAAGAAGGAATTCGAGCAAAGAACTACCAACGGCTTCATAATGAAGTACTTATGTACTTGCATTCCATAAACAATCTGATTGCCATCTTCCAAGAGCAAGGCTTCGGAGAAAATGATGGAATCGAAGGACAAATAAAGGTTCTTTCAGCTCGAATTGAGAGTAAACTCAACGAAATCGGCCAAACAAAAGCATTAGTAGCTCATCTCGAAGCTCGACGACAAGAACAGGAATTTCTATTGCGGGGTCGGGATGATTCTGTTACCGAATTTCACTTCAGCATTGATCGAATGATGAAAGAGCTGGATAAGGGGGATGTCCGCGAGAGCGACAAGGCTCTACTTTTTACAGATCTTTCTGAATATCAGCATAATTTTGACAAACTTGTTTCTCTGAGGGAGCGGACCGACTGGACTCGTGAACAGCTTAGTTATTTCCGTGAAGCCATCGGTGGGACGCTGCAAGAAGTCACCGCCGCAGAACAAATAAGAGCTAGAAATTACCTTTGGTCTGCTCTTGGCCTGATTATGTTCGCTTTCATCTTAGGGATTGCGTACTCGATGAAAATTGCCCATGGCGTATTGAAACCACTAGAAAATTTACGAAATGTTGTCCGACGGGTTGCAGATGGGGAAGATGTCGAAAAAATGTCCGAAGGTGAAACAGGAGATATTGCCGAGTTATTGTCTGCCTTTGACGAGGTGTCTGACCAGGTTCAACGAAGAAAAGTGGCTGAAAAAAACCTTCAAGAATCGAAAGAAGCTATTCAGCAATATGCAAACGAACTAGAATCTAGAACACAGCAGCTGGATTTAGCCATTTTGAACATTGGTTCTGCAAAATTGGATGCGGAATTGGCGTCGAAGCGAAAAGCTGAGTTTTTAGCCAGCATGAGCCATGAAATTCGGACTCCACTCAACGGCATTATTGGCATGACAAGCCTTCTTTTCACCGAAGAGATGAGAACAGACCAAAAAGAAGTCGTGGATGTCATTCGGACTAGCGGTGAGTCTTTGCTTGGTTTGGTCAATCACATTTTGGATTTTTCAAAAATTGAAGCGGGCGCGGTTTCCTTGGAGAGTGAGGAATTTGATCTGTCCTTGTGCATTGAAGATTCGATTTCACTGATTTCACGACCGGCTGCCGAAAAGGGTCTAGATGTCTCGTTTTTGATAGACGAAGACCTTCCTCAAATGGTTGTGGGAGATAGCCAGAGGCTTCGACAAGTTTTAGTCAACCTACTTGGAA
>ERZ890510.356-NODE-356-length-37090-cov-5.468800_pt1 | contig 37090 bp, 27 predicted proteins | sample MGYA00521265_ERZ890510 | MGnify/ENA primary metagenome ERZ890510 (study PRJEB32303, sample SAMEA104408624) | aquatic metagenome | biome: Brackish water; feature: Chemocline; material: water | place: Baltic Sea | collected 2014-10-26T21:54:00 | depth 110 m ... | reverse complement strand
TGTCTTTGCCCGTGAGGCAGGCAAACCCGAGATGTCTGCCGTCGACGTCAACGAGGTCGTGCTTGCTGCAATGGACATGCACCGTTTGCAGTTCCGCTCGTGGGGGATCGACCTGCAGAGCCACCTGCAGCAGGATCTGCCTGCGACCTGGGGCAACGGGTTTTCACTGGAGGAGGTGATGCTCAACCTGCTGGCCAATGCTCGCGATGCCGTACTCGAGCGTCTGCAGAGCTCCGGTGAACCCTCCGCCGGCCAGGTGGTCATTCATACCGCACTGACGGAAACCGGTCGGATTCGCGTCGAGGTCGCCGACAACGGCATCGGCGTGCCAGAAGCCGACCGGGACCGGGTTTTTGAGCCATTCTACACCTCCAAGGGTCCCGACAAGGGAACCGGTCTGGGGCTGTCGATCTCACGATCGATCGTCGAGCAGTTCAACGGTCGGATCTGGTTAGAAGTGGCTGCTGAAGGAGGTACGAAGGCCATCCTGTTGTTGCCCACCGCCGCCGAGGCCCTCGCGCTGCCGTAGGTTTCGGTGCCTGCAGCGGCTCACCTCACTGGCACTTGGGTCTAGCATGGGGCCAATTGTGCCAAGCGGATGTGGCCCTCGGCGCTCACGAGATTTCCCTACGGCGTCGCTCGATATCGGTTGGGATGTGTCTTTGCGTCTGCTGCAGACGTTGCTCGTAAAATGTGTAAACGATGGCAGCCCTATCAACGGACGAGGCAAGCATGACCGGGGAGTTGCGCATCCTGCTGGTGGACGACGAACAGATCGTCCGCGACACGCTAGGCGATTATCTGACCGATTGCGGCTATCGTGTCTGCACCGCCGAGGACGGGATGGCGGCGTCGAGTATCCTCCAGGCGGTGACGTTCGATCTGGTTCTGGCCGACGTACGTATGCCGGGCCTGGACGGACTTGCTCTGCTGGAGCAATTGCGAACCCACGATCAGGACACGCCGGTGGTCATGATGACCGGTCACGGAGACGCGCAAATGGACAGTGAAGCGGAGTTGCGGGGCGCCAGTGGTTTCCTGCTCAAACCCGTGCGACTTGTCGACCTTGACGATCTGATTCGCCGCCTGATCGGCGAAGGAGAGAAGCGGTAGTGAGAGTCCTTATTGTCGACGATGAGATCAACATCCTCCGCGTTGTTGGTGATTTCCTCACGGACTGCGGTCACGAGGTACTGACCGCGGAACAGGGCGTCGACGCCCTCGCGCAACTGGAGGTCGCCGGCGATGTAGACGTCATTCTCAGCGACGTGCGTATGCCGCGGATGGATGGTCTTGATCTGTTGCGCACCGTGCGCCTGCGGCACCCCGGCATCCCACTGATCCTGATGACGGGCCACGGCGACGAGAGTGTTGCCACAGCAGCCCTGCAGTACGGGGCGCAGGACTACCTGAAAAAACCAGTGGGGCTGCGCGAGTTGATGCACTGCATGGATCGCATTGATGAGCGTCGTCGATTGGAGGCACAGGTACTGGCCGATTTCCGCCAGGTGCGGCGTGGTCTGGTCGCCGGCGAACAGGTTCCGTCCGAGGCAATGCCGACACTGGTTGCCGACTTCCTCGTCGTGTTTCCCGATGATGCTACGACCCGTCTGGTTCGTGACATTCTGCAGCGGCTCGGACACACCGTCCATTCGCAGCCGGATGCAGCAAGTGCCCTGAAGCTGTTTGCCGAACAGACGATTGACGTCGTCATCACCGCCGTCGATCTGCCTGATGTGGACGGCATCGACCTGGTGGCTGAGATGCGCAGCATCGATTCCACCGTCATTCCACTGATCGTCTCCGCTCGACCGGATCGCCAGACCCTGGTGCGCGCCCTTGAGTGTGGCGCCGTCGGATATCTCAATGAGCCGCTCGTTGAGACCGAGCTGCGCCGGCTGATCGCCAAGGCACTCAGCGAGCACAAGCGCTCCTCGGACATGCAGAAATTGCTTGGAGACTTGATTGAAGGGCGCTCCGATCTGCAGACGAAGATCGCCGAGCGCGAGCGATATCTCAGTCACCTGATCGATTCTGCACCCTTCGGTATCGTGTCGACGGACAACAACGGCAAGATCCTGACCTTCAATGGCAAGGCGGAGCAGATCCACGGCTACACGGAGGCCGATATCAAGGGGCGTCCCTTGAGCCTGCTCTTCGCCGATCCTGCCGATGGCAGCGGCCTGAACCCCGGATCGAAGGAGTCGGCCCGCCGGCAGCACCTGAAGCAGAACGGTGAGCTTGTGCCGGTGCTGCTGCACAGTAGTGACGTCATGGACGGCGGCCAGCGGGTCATTGCCCGACTGCACGTGATCGAGGATCACACCGACCGTGAGCATGTGGAGGCGCAACTTTTGCAGGCCGAACGTCTGTCAGTGTTGGGTCAACTGGCGCCAAGAATCGCGCACGAGTTCAAGACGCCGCTGCAGGCCATCCTTGGCAACGCTGATCTGGCAACATCGATGATCGAATCTGGTCAAGCGGATGAGGCGCGGGAATTCATCGGTGAGATTGTCCCCGCTGTGACGGCGATGACCGATCTCGTACAGCAGATGCTGAACCTGGGCAAACCGACTGCCAGCAGTGACCTGATCATCGACTTGAAGACGGAGCTGAACAAGCTGTTGTCGCTGCTGTCCCCCCTGCGAGTTCTGCGGCAATGTGACATTGAGGTCGACTGTCCCGAGGACGTGCCGGCGATCAAGGGGGATCCAGCCCAGATTGAGCAGGTGTTCCGCAATCTCGTCGTCAACGCTTCGCACGCCATGGAGGGCGTGGCCCAGCGGCGGCTGTATCTCGGTGTCCACGGCGATGCCGATGGTCGCCGCGTGATCGTCACCATCCGGGATACCGGTTGTGGCATCACGGAGGAGAATCTGGAGCGCATGTTTCAACCGTTCTTCACCACAAAGCCCGAGGGCAAGGGTACGGGACTCGGCCTGCCGATCGTCAAGACCATCCTGGACCGTCACGGCGCCTCGGTGCAGGTCGACTCGACGGTGGACGTCGGCACGACCTTCACCATCACCTTTGCCAGCCATCAAACACAGGGCTGACGGCCGTCGCATGGATCTGGCCATCGACGTCATGAACCGTGGTCTGCGCAAGTGCCTGACGAAGCCCGTGTCCAAACTGCTGAGCACAGGCGCGGTTGCGACGGGATCGTGCAGCACTCGACCAAGACAAGAAGAACCGACAATGACAAACCAACAAAGGGCAACCGCATGAAACGGATCAGGTGTGCCTGTTTTCTGGCAGCGCTGAGCGCCATGAACCTGATGCCGGGTACAGCTGCGGCAGAGGCCGAAAGCCGTACAAATTCCAGCCTCCACCTGAGTCTGAAAGAGTGTCTCGAACAGGCCCTGGCCAACAATCATGCACGACCGGCGTCGCAGCTTGGCGTTGTGATCGCCGAGGCGCAGCACCAGCAGGCGCTGTCCACCTACTGGCCGACTGCGACGCTGAGTTCGAGCCTCAGCCGTCGCGATGACGATCCGACCTTCATCTTTCCCGAAGAGACGGATCTCTACTCCTTCAACCTGTTGAACCAGGATCTACTGGCCAACGTTACGGTTCCGGAGAAGCATATTCGGCTGCAGGACAAGGTACATGCCGTATCTGACGTCGATGTTGTGCTACCGCTGTATACCGGCGGCTTGCGCGGCGCGCTGCTGCGGCAGACCCGCGCCGGGATCACCGCCGCCCAGCAGGCGTCGCGGCGCACCGATCTGGAAGTGGTCTACGACGTCAAGCGCATCTACCACGGCGCCGTCCTGGCAGTCAATCTTGTCCGCATCGGCGAGGAAGCCCTGGCCCGGTTGGAGGTGACGTTGGAGCTCACCGAAAACCTCTACCAACGCGGCTCTGGCGCGGTTAAAAAGACGGACTGGTTGGCGCACAAAGTTGTCGTCGAGGGACTGCGCTCCGCCGTGGTGCGTCTGCACAGCAACCGTGAACTGGCAGTTGCGGCGCTGGGTAACACGATGGGTCTGACCTGGGATCAGGTCGTGACGCCGAACGCGTCGTCCGTGCCCTATGAAGCGTTGGCTGTGGATCTTGCCGATCTCGTTGACGCCAGCTACCGCTTCAATCCGGATTGGGGGCAGTTGCAGGCAGGACTCGACGCCCTGGCAGGCCAGGTCGATGAGGCGCGCAGCGGGCGTATGCCCATGGCTGCCCTCGTGGGCAATGTGGAACTGATCAGCAACAGCCACGACGCCGGCATCGTCGGTGACGCCGAAAATAAGAGCTGGCTTGTTGCCGTGGGGTTGGAAATTCCCCTGTTCGACGGCTTTCTGACGCGGCATCGCATTCGTGAAGCCCAGGCGAGACTGACGCGCCTCGAACACCAACAAGTGCGTCTGCGCGAGGGGCTCGGTCTGCAGGTGAAGGCCCTGTTCCTCGAAATGATGCGGGCTCAGGGCCAGGAGAGCGCAATGGGCGCGGCCCTCGAGGCGGCCGAACAGAACCGCAGCCTCAACGCCAGAGCCTACCAGGATCAACTCGTTGAGGTCCAGGACGTGATCCAGTCCCAGTTGATGGAGTCCTTCACCCGTGCCGTGTATGAAAAGGTGCGCTACGAACACGCTGAGGCACGTGCCCATCTGGAGCAGATCGTGGGCACCGAACTGCTGGCACTCATAAGCGGCACCAGGTGAACCAGATGGCTATCTGGAGCTCCGGCATGCGCCTGCTGGTGCTGGTGACGATCGGTCAGGCGGCGGCTTGTGCCGTGACTCTGGCGGCCTTCGGTACGAGTGACTGAGGATCGATCTATGGTACACAAGCCGTACAACGAAGCAGCCATCGGCGCGCCTCTCGACCGACGACCGACACGCTCGATCTTTGTTCGCACCGGGATCATGGCATGGACAGGGGTGATTCTGGCCCTCGGCATGTTCATCGTTCTCATCCTGCCGACCCAGCAGGAGATGCTCAAGGCGCGCCTCGAGTTGACAGCAGAGGTGATGGCCACGTCGATCGATCAGATCACGGTGACCTCGATTGTCGTGGAGGACTACAGCCCGGTGATCGAGCATTGTATGAAGGTCGTGCAGGAGCGCGACATCGTGCGTTTCATCGTTATCACCCGCAAGGACGGCTTCTCACTGGTCCACACCGGAGAGGGCTGGTCGTACGAACGCGACACCGACCGTTGGCAGGGGGGCCCGTCTCCCGAGGGAGCCTTCGAAGTAAGCTCGCTGGTCGACGAGTCTGTCTATCACTACTCGTATCCCCTGCGCTATTCTGGGATCGACTGGGGCTGGATTCACATCGGCCTGTCCCGCGCCCAGTTCGACCTCGATCAGCGCGCGACGTACCGACGTATCGCGGTGCTGGGTACGATCAGCCTGCTGGCGGCGTCGCTCGTGTCGCTGTTTTTTGCCCGTCGCCTCAGCCGCCCCATCGGCCACCTGGACCGGGTCAGTCGCGAAGTCGCCGCCGGCAACCTGTCCGCGCGGGCGACGGTGACAACGGGTGATGAAGTGGAAAGCCTGGCGCGGTCCTTCAACCAGATGACGGAAACCCTGCAACGGGCGCAGGCCGAACTGGAGAATCGCGTGGCGGAGCGCACCGCCGAACTGGTCGAAGCGAATGTCGTACTGCGCGGCGAGATCGGTGAACGCCAGCGGGCCGAGCAGGCGCGCCATGAAGCGGAGCAGGAGCTGCAGACCCAGCGGGCCGTGACGATGCACACCGACCGGCTGCGATCTCTGGGCGAAATGGCGGCCGGCATCGCCCATGAGCTCAACCAGCCGCTGATGGGCGTGCGCGGACTGGCCGAGCACGTTCTCATTGGCCAGGACCGTGGCTGGAGTCTGGATGATGCAGAACTGGGCTCACGCATGCAGCGCATTCTCGATCAGACCGATCGCATGGTGCACATAATCGAGCACATCCGCATGTTCGCCCGTGAAGCGGGGCGACCACAGACCACGGCGGTCAACGTCAACGATGTCGTTGACAATGCCATCGATCTGCTGGGCGCACAGTTCCGCTCCCATGGCCTTGAGTTGCTCTGCGACAAGGGGGCAGATTTGCCGCTGGTTGTGGCCAACGCCTACTCCCTCGAAGAGGTCGTGCTCAATCTGTTGAACAACGCCCGCGATGCCGTCGAGGAGGCGGCCGCCGCCGGGCGCAGTGTCGACGCCTGGGTGCGCGTGTCTACCTCGGCAGCGGTGGTCGATGGAGTGCGTCGCGTGCTGATCGAGGTGACGGATGCCGGTGACGGGATCCCGGAGGAGATCCTGGCCCGTGTCTTTGATCCTTTCTTCAGCACCAAGGAACCCAACAAGGGCACGGGATTGGGTCTGGCCGTGTCGAGAACCATCGTCGAGGAAATCGGCGGTGCGCTGCAATTGAGTTCGCGCCCGGGGGGTGGGACAAGTGCCATCATGGTGTTGCCCGCCGCAGACAATGGCTCACCGGGATGACTGCCGACATGAGTTTTCGCGCTCTGCTGTTTGGCTTCCTGTGTGTGGCGTCAGCAACCAGTGCCGGTGCCAAAACCGATGCTGACAACGGTCGTCGCTCTGTGGAACTAGCCTTCACCAGTATCGCCTTCGGCCAGATCAGTCGTGAAGACGCACAGATCGTGGTGCAGACGTGGAAAGAGCGAATCACCGAATTTTTCGACACGGATATTGACGGCAGGGTTGTCATCTACGACAGCACGGAGGATGCGGTGAGGGCAGTCGAAGCGGGACGGGCCATGGCGATCACCCTGTTCACCTTCGATTTCCTTGCCCAGCAGCAAAACGCAGATCTCACGCCGGCCATCGTCGGCGTGTTCGCCGACGGCCACACCACAGAGAAGTACGTCGTCGTTGTGCGTGTGGGCACGTCCACCCAGAATCTTGCGGATCTGCGTGACACCCAGATTCGAATCGGTACGCCTGCGGAAAACAGGCTGCCGCTGATCTGGCTCGACGTGGCGTTGCAGCAACAGGGACTGACCAGTGGCCGGCAACATGCCCGCATGCAGCAGGCCGAGTCATCTGCCAGCGCCATCCTGGCTGTGTTCTTCGGTCAGGTTCAGGCCTGCATCGTCACTGAGCGTGCCCTGCAAACACAAGGTGAACTGAATCCCCAGATCGCCCGGGAACTGACCGTCATCGCCCGCTCTCCAGGACTCCTGCCAACGGTGGTGAGTTTTGGCCCGGCCTGTGATGATTCGACGCGAGTCCTCATGCTGGCCGCAACAACCACACTGCACCAGAGGCCCCTTGGTCGGCAGGTTCTGGAATTGTTCGGCCTGTCGCGGATCCGTGCTTTCCGCGACACCGATGTCCAGGCGACGAGGGAACTGGTTGCCGCGTACGAGCGCTGGCAGCAACTGTCATCGACGGCGACGCCATGATTATCGTCGCGACACTTCTGCTGCTGGCGGCAGCGGCCGCGGCCGCTGCCGAGCCACCGCTCCGTGTGCCGGCAGACCAGGACGAAGGCCTGGTCCGCATGGCCTTCAGTAGTTCGATATTCGATATCGCCAACCGCGAAGATGTAGTCATCGCCCTGCAGATGTGGGCCAACGAACTGGCGGGCTTCTTCGATGCGCGGTATCGCGGCGAAACCGTGATCTACGATAGTGCCGCCGCCGCCGTTGTTGATGTGCTTGCTGGTCGCATCGACTTCGTCGTGCTGTCGAGTGTGGATTTTCTCATCTATCAGCCCCAGATGCACCTGACGCCGGCGATGGTCCCGGTGCAGACCAACGGCAGGGTCACCGAGCGTTATCTGCTGCTGGTGCAGGCTGCATCGTCGCTGACATCGTGGCAGACAATGGCCGGTGCGGATCTGGCCATCGTCTCGTCGGCCGCCAATCCGTTGCCACGCATGTGGCTCGAGGTGGAACTGGCCCGTCAGGGGCTTGGTCCTGCGAGGGACTATTTCCACTTGCATGAAGTGCGCGATGCGCCCAAGGCGGCACTGCCGGTCTTCTTCTCGCAACTTGACGCCTGCATCGTCAGCGATCGGTCCCTGGCGACACTGGCGGAAATGAACCCGCAGGTCGGTCAGGATCTGCGGATCGTCACCAACTCCGCCGATCTGCTGGAAGGCGTTACCAGTTTCGGACCCGGATGCTCTGCGTCGTTGCGGGCATTGACGCTGCGAACAATCGGTGATCTGCACGAACGGCCGCAGGGCCGCATGATTCTCGACTTGTTCGGGCGCTCGAGTATCGTGCCTTTTCGAGAAGAATACCTGCAGGGCGTGCGCGAGTTGGTCGCCGCCTATAAGACTCTCGTGCCGCGGCCCGAATCGGCGTCTTCACCATGACCCGAGCGCTTCCGCGACTCCGCTCCTTTGTCCTGGCCTGTGTCTGCGGTGCGTCGACCGTCACCTACGGCCAGACTCAATCGGCACAGCCCTCTGCCGCTCCACCATTGCCCGTCATCCGCTTCTGCACCAGTCCCGCCATCTTCCCACAGGTCAACGTGCGCGACGCCGAAATCGCCATGGAACTCTGGACGTCGCAGATGCAGCCGATCCTGGGCTTCCAGGCGATGCTGGAACTGCATGTTATCGACGACATGCAGACGATTGAGACAGAACTCGCAGCGGGGCACATCGATGTTCTGGCGCTGACGGTCATGAACTATCTGGATATGATCACGCGCCTACCGTTACGACCGGAGGTCGTACCGCAGCGGGGGGGAGAGATCCTGTCCCGGCAACTGCTACTGGTGCATCGCGAGGCAGGCATCGACGATGTTACCCAGCTGGCAGGGCGCCGCGTACTGGTATCCACCCTCGACCGTGGGCAGACCGCACACAAGTGGCTCGACGTGCTGCTGCTGCGCCAGGGATACGGACCAACATCAGCTGAGAAGGTGACGCTTGAGCTACGGAATCGCCCCGGCCACGCAGTGCCACCGGTTCTGTTTGGCCAGGCCGACGCCAGTATCGTCGACGAGGTTACCTACGAATTGTTGTGCGAGATGAACCCCCAGTTGCGACGGGACCTGCGCATCATCGCGGCCTCGCCGAGCCTGATGACACGTGTGATGTGTTCCCGTATCGATATGGACCCGGCGCTGCGCGGCATCATGTTCGATACGGCCATGCGCATGCACACCGAGCCTACGGGGGCGCAGATCCTGGCCTTGCTGCAGACGGAACGGCCTGAGCCTTTCCGTGAAGAGTTTCTCGACAATGTGCGGGCGCTGCTGGAAGAGCACGAGCAGCTGCACCGGGCGTGGGTGGCAAGAACCAGCCGGCCCTGAACTGCAACCACATCCGGTTTCCCGACCTCGGTCGTCGTCCTCCCGCCATCCCGGCGTCCTACGGTGTGTATACGAGCTGTACGGGTACTGATTCTCCGGCGCTTCGTCGGGTGTATTTCGGGCCTGCGCCATGCCTCACGACTGCGGGCTGTGCAGACCGCCTCCGGTACTCCGCCCTAGTCGTCGTCTTCCCGGTCGCTGAGTAGTTCGCCGCGCTGCAATCTGAGGGCATGGGCGCCCGCCATGCCTCACGACTGCGGGCTGTGCAGACCGCCTCCGGTGCTTCGCCCTAGTCGTCGTCTTCCCGGTCGCTCAATAATTCACCGCGCTGCAATCGTTCGGCATTCTCCGTGGACCAGAGGATGTTTTTCATCACCTTCTGGGCGGTGATGTAGCGTGTTGCTGCCAGCATGTGGGTGCGTCGCTCTTCCGGGTCGGTGCTTAGATCGTAGTGCCGGCAGGCGGCTTCCAGAACCTGGAACATGTGCAGTTCAGCGTCCTCGCGCAGCATGATATGGGCGAGGGTGTGTTTCAGGGGCGTGATGTCGTGGCCCTCCTCCAGGTACTGATTCACCAGAATCTCGGCTTCGGCCACCTTCTGGAAGTCCGCCAGTTCCTGCAGGCGGTGCAGCAGTTTTTCCGGACTGGCGAAATGCTCCTCCCCCGCAAGGCGCTGCCCGGCGCGCGGCACCCGTGCAGCGGGCATGTTCAGCCAACGCAGGTAGGTGGTGAATACTGCACCATGAAACAGGGCACGTAGCAGGGCTGCTGAGGGGGCCAGCTGGAAGGCCCGGTAGAGCGCGTGGGCGTACGAGTAGATGTTGGCCACGTCATGCCAGTCGCCTTCGTTCTTCAGATGGAAGCGAAGGGTGCGCACGGCGCCGGCATAGGTCATGGCGCGACAGATGTCGAGGGGATTGACGCCGGCGCGCAGGCGCTGCTCGAGGTCATCGACAATGGGTGCAAAGTCATCACCCAGCAGAATCTGTGCATAGGCGGAGATGTCCAGTGCCTGCGCGGGCACTTTCTGGTTGGCCTCCCAGATGTCATCAATGTGGCCGAAGATTCCCTCCAGTACCGGCACGGCATCCTGCCACCGCGAGGTCTCCTCATGGCGCGTACGGCTCACCAGATCCACGATGATCGGTCGCAGAATTTCGTGGGCGCCCTGCCAGTCGACGAATTCGAGGGCTTCGAACATCTTGTTGGCGAAATCGAGGGCGTGACCATCACCGGTGAAGTAAGAATCGGTAGCGGCGCTGAAAACAAAATCGGCCAGGACTCCCACCGATTCGCCGCGGTCGTGCAGGGTCAGCAGGATGCGCTCGGCGGCGCCGCGATCGCGCAGATCGATGTAGCGACGGAACCAGCGCTTCATCGTCTGCAGGTCGGGGTCGGCATCGGTCCGGGGGAAAGGGAAACGCTGCCGCCGGGAGCTGCCCGACGTACGATTGGCGATCTGCGACAGACCATGCACGAGGAACAGATTGTGGTCCTTCGGGTCCACATCCTCCCACATGTTGCCACACAGCGTCAGAATGGCAACGCCCGAGGACCAGCCGTCACTGGTTTTGTGGGCGCCATAGAAGAGGCCGTGTTGAATGATCTCCTGCGGTGTCGCGCCGGTTTCTCGCAGAGCCGTGACAGCCTTGGCGATCAGGAAGGAGGAACGATCCTTCAGTCCTTGTTCAAGCGCCCTCTTGCCGCGCTCCACAAGGCGCTGGCGGGCGGCACCTTTGGAACCTTTCGGGATGCCGACGAAGAGCACGCCATCACGATCCTCGATGGGAAAGCTGGCGACATCATCGCCGTTGGTCAGGAAGCAGGCCCCCGTCTTCAGGTCAAACTCCCAATGGTGCCAGTGACAGATGAGGACCCCATCGCGCACGCTGCCTTCCGACAGGGGATACCCCATGTGTGGGCAGCGATTGTCACAGGCGTAGAAACCCTCTTGCTGGCGGAACACGGCCAGATGGTTGCCGTCGATGGTGAAAGGTTTGCCCGCATCGGTGGCGATGTCGGCGGCGGCGCACAATTCATGGAAAACCATGTCATCGGGATCGGCGGCCGGACGGTCTGGTGTGCGCAGTGTCATGTTCAGCTTCCTTTTGAGTCGTTCAGTTGGCGGTACCCTGGCGGATCGCAGTATCATAGGTACAACGGCCCCTGCCCACCGCATCCCCATGAGAGCTGATGACCGACGCAAAACCGACGATCCTCATCGTTGATGACGATCCGATCGTGCTGGCTCTGTTGCAGAAATTACTTGCCGCGACCTGTGATGTCCTGACGGCGTCGGCTGGTCGGCAGGCGATCGACATGTTCCAACTGGGGGAGGACACGATCGACATCATCCTGCTCGATCTGGGTATGCCGGGGCTGTCAGGCTACGACGCGCTGGCGGAACTGCAGTTGCTGGATCCCGATGTGAAGGTCGCCATCATAACCGGCATGGACCCCGACGAGGAGCGCTTGCCGGGAGTGCTGGGAATTCTCGGAAAACCCTTCCGCCCCAGTGAAGTGGCTGAGTTCGTGCGGCAGGTCATGCAGGTCTGAGGGGGTTGAAGTGAATCCGCATGGTTGTGCCGCCCTGCCGGTCGCAGGTCAGGACGCCGTGAATCTGTTGTGCAAGGGCATGCACCAACTGCAGTCCAAGCGAGGCTGATGCTGTGGGATCGACGCTTGCCGGCAGTCCGACGCCATCATCGGCAACGGTCATCACATAGCCCATTTCGCCCTCGGGGGCGCGACGGACCTCAATCCGCACACAACCCTTGCCTTCGGGGAAGGCATACTTCAGCGCATTCGACAGCAGTTCGTTGATGATCAACCCACAAGGGATGGCGGTGTCGATATTGAGGACAATGTCATCGACCTTCGGCAGAACCTGGACATTGTTGAGACCGTAGGAGGCGGCGACGCTGCTGCACAGGTCTTGCACGTAGTCGGACAGATCGATGCGCCCCAACTCCTCGGTGCCATAGAGGTGCTCATGGATCAGGGCCATGGATCGCACGCGATCGCGACTCTCACGTAACACCTCAACCGTCGCATCGTCTGTAATACTGTTGGCCTGCAGGTCGAGCAGGCTGGCGATGATCTGCAGGTTGTTCTTGACCCGGTGATGGACCTCCTTGAGCAACACTTCCTTTTCTACCAGGGAGGTGCGCAGGGCCTCGTCACGGTCGGCGATCCGCGTCAACATGGCATTGAAGCCATCCGCCAGCTGGCCGAGTTCGTCATCCCCGTGTTTCTCGGCGCGCACCGAATAGGAGGGATTATCGCGCACCGCCTGCATGGCCCCCTGCAGACGCAGGATCGGTTCGGTGATGACCGCCCGCAGGCGCGAGCCGATCAGCAAGGTCACCAATGACGCTGCCACGAGGAATACGACGGCGATCTGTCCGTAGCGCGCCATCCGATCCTCCAGTTCGGACAACTCAGAACACAGATAGATCGTACCCAGACGTTCACCGTCCAGTTCAATCGGACGCCAGACTTCCAGGTAATCCTCACCGAACCGGTAGTCGGGCAGGACCGGCTGCGGGAGGCGGTCGGAGGGACTCCGACTGCCGTAGTGAGCAAACGCTCTGCCGGCACGGTTGTAGACGTCGCCGGCGACAAGTCTTGGTTCTGCCCGCAATGCTGCCAGCGTCTGTTGTGCGTCCTCTGTATTGTCGAAAACCAGGGCGGCGGTGCAATTGGCACCGACGACGTCGGCCATCGTCGCCAGACGGTGCACGAGGGACTCGCGGGTGCTGAGCCAGTCGTAGGCGGCAAAGGCACCACAGGCCAGCAGCAAGGCGATACTGCTGGTCAGCATGATCACCGCCAGGACCTTGCGGCGGATGGACATGTCACGCAGGTACGTCATCAGTCGTCACCCCCGTCGTCAACGATCTCCGCCAGCCGCAACAGTTTGGCGCTCAAGCGCAAGCCGGCGTGAGTCGCTGCAGTGGAGTTGATCTGGAAGCGAATCTTGTTGTTGCGCAGGATGAAGCCCACCATGCCGCCAGCGCGGGCAAAGCCGTCAGCGTCACCTACGGTGAGCATCGGTTCGTGATGCGTCTGATGCAGGATTCTGGCCAGTTCCCGACTTCCGGAGTCGCTGACGAACAGGATGTGACAATCGACGCCTGGCACATCAGCCGCCGCCGGATGCATGATGTGTACGGGTTGACTGCCTGGTGCTCGTCCAAGGATGGTCTGGAAGGCGTCGCCAAAGGGGTCGTTGCCGACGATGCAGATGCGCAAGGTATCCTGGTTTGTGCCCTCCGGCCACTCGACGAAACGGGCGAAGTTCAACAGAAAGGCAGCCTTGACCTGGTATTCGGAAGGCTTGTCCTGTGCCGCGGACGGGTCTGCGGTGCACAACAACAATCCGAGGCCGACAAACATGGCCAGACGTTGGATCAACAGACGGATCCGGTTGACCGACTTGGGCGAGAAGGGGAGGCTCAGCAAAGGCATAGGCAGAAATCTATTCTATTGACGACAAAGCGCACATCATCCTAGCGGATCCAGGGGCGCCACGATTGCGATGCTGCCGGTTCTATGGTATTCTCGATGTCTGAACCTGAACCTGAGCCAGGGCCGGCACCGGCGCCGTCACGGCAGACACAGGAGTCTGAGATGTACGCCAACACCCTCTTTGAACCGATTTATGGCCACAGTGACTGGGGCAGTGCCCTGGTGGCCTTTCTCATCATCGCGCTGAGTCTGGGATCCAGTTGGGTCGTGGGCTCCGTAGCGGTGAAATTCAGCAGCAAAAACTGATCAACCTGCTACAGTTCCGCCGCTGGTTGCTGGGCGGTCTCGTCTGTCTGACGACGATGATCGGAGCCAGTGGCTGCGCTTCCCTACGCCAGGTCCTTGGCCGCGAGCTGGTACCCGTGCAAACCGAAGTCAGGCTCGGGCAGCAGTTGGCACAGCAGGTCGAAACCGAGAACACGATCCTGCCCGACGCCGAACTGCAGCGCTACGTGCGTTTGCTGGCGCAGCCATTGATCGACCAGGCGTGGGCCGACCGACCCGATATCGACTATCGCATCACGGTTCTCGATGACGACAAGCAGGTGAACGCTTTCGCCCTGCCTGGTGGCCCTATGTACGTGTATACCGGACTGCTGGCACTGGCTGCAGACGAGGCCGAACTGGCCGGGGTTCTGGCGCACGAACTGGGTCACGTCGTGGCGCGCCACTCCGCCAACCAGCTGGCCACCAGCCTTGGTGTGCAATTGCTGGTGTCGATCAGCCTCGGCGAGGCGCCGGAACAATTGGCACAGATGGCCGCCAATCTGGCCGGCGCCGGTGCCATGGCACGCTTCAGCCGGGATGACGAACGCCAGGCCGATGATTTCGGCGTGCGCTACACCATCGCCGCCGGCTACGATCCCCGGGGTCTGATCACTCTGTTCGACAAGATGGCGCGCCTCGAAGCCGGTGGCGGGAACTCTCTGGACCGGCTGCTGGCCAGTCATCCTGCCACCGACGAACGTATGGCCCGCATCGGCCGCCGCATCGAGGCCACTGCTGCCACCGGAGAACGTCGGGCGGCACAATATCAAGAGATGACGCAGAGCCTGCGATGATGGAATTTTCGGCGGATGCAAACGCCGCGACTCTGAGAGCCTAGCGCAACAGCAGCACCTTACGTGTCGCCTGCTGCCCACTGGCGATAGCCCGCACCAGATAGACGCCGCTGGCTGCCAGCTGACCGTCGGCGCCCATCCCGTGCCAGTGAAGTTGGTGTGCGCCGGCCTTCAACCAGCCACGATGCAGTGTCATCAGGCGCTGCCCGTTGAGGCCGAAAACCGCTACGTCCACCCAGCCGGCGCGGGCAAGTTGCATGGGCAGGACGGTTGTGGAGTTAAAGGGGTTGGGATAGGCAGCAGTCAGCGCGAAGTCACTCGGATCCACACCCCGCACATCGGTGACGGCCGTACTCGTACCGCCGACAACGACGTGGAAGCCGCCGCGATAGAAAAAATCTCCCCGCACACCGGTAAACAGGCGCAGTTGCTGGTCCCCTTCCAGGTCCGTCGGCAGCGATACGGACAAGGTGAAACGCCCGTTCTCGACTGCAGCGCTGAAGCTGGTTGTCTCACCCTCCTCCGTGACGAATTCGAGGATGACGGCATCCACAGCGGCCAGGGCTGTGGTGCCGGCAACTGTCAGGGCTTTGCCGACGGCCAGTCGTGTCGGCAGTGGCTCCGTGAGGACCACCGCATCAAAGAATCCCCGTGGCAGCACGACGGGTCCGGATCCTGGCTCCACTTGTACCGGAGCGAAGGTGCCGGCAAATTCACTGTCGTGGTTGCCGCCGACGAACAGATCCAGCGCCAGATCTCCTGTCTGCTCATGAGCGAAGATGATGGTCCGCTCAAAACGACCGTCGGCGCCCACGGTCATACCGAAGGAGGCGATGGTCTCGCCGTCAATTGAGTAGCGGGCCGTTATGCGGGACGTAGTGCCGGCAAGGGCTGTGCCACGCAACAGGACAGGCTCTCCCGAAAGGATGATGCCCGGCAGGGGTGGATCGAAATACACACCCGCGAAGTGGTCCCCCGGGATCTCTATGGTGGCAGCAAATCCCTGGGGCAGGGGTAGCAGGACTGCACTCAACTCCGCTTCGACCGGGGCCTGCAGCAACAGCATCGGCACCGATGCCTGCACAAAAGCGACGCCGCGCGGGCGGATCGAACCCGCCAGGGGGGCGCCGGCATCCAGGTGCAGGATCTTTGGCAGAGGGAAGCCGCGCGATGAAGGGCCGCCAAGGGCGGGGGAGGAGAAGTTGAACCGGCTGTGCCCGGCCAACCCTGTGCCACTGGCGTAGAGCTTCACCGCATAGCCGGCGAGCAGCTCGCGGAAGGGGACGCCTGCAGCCTGCTCCACCGTGTCACGATCACGCAGACCGGTCTGCACCAGTCGCAGCAGAATCGCCTCACCGAAGCGGTCCACGAGGGAGCGCACGAAGAGGTAGGCGGCGCCGCGCTCGGCACTGCTGACGTAGTCCTGAGCGGTCAGTCCGACGGCGCCGGGGTCGGCAAGAAAATCGCGCACGTTGTTGCTGTTGCCACCGGCGACGAAGCCATCCACGAGATCTTCGGCCAGGTGCGACAGTCCCTCGTCGAGCCAGGTCGCCTCGGACTCGCCGTGGCGCACCAGTACGTGCTGATGGAAGTTGATCAGGTGCTGAAACTCATGCACAAGCAAGGCCCGGTAGGCTGAGGCAGGCTGCGTCGGTGACAGAAACAGCAGATCGGTGCGGTTGCCGCTGCCACCGACCGTTTCGGCCAGCACCGACGTGGGATCCTGAAAACCGCCAAGCCCCACGTCATCGACGAGGGGTGTATACAGAAAGGCGATGCGTCCATCACCATCGACATCGGAGGGGGCGCCAAAGGTCGCAACCATGCGGGCGTAGTCGTCGTCAAAGCGGGCCAGGTGTGCTTCGATGTCGTCGCTGCTGAGACTGCCACCGTCGGCCGTAGTACCGACATGGACAAAGGCCACAGCATGATCACTGACGGCAACGACCCGCGTTGCCAGCACCTGTCGGGGCACCGGGGGAAATTCGTCAAACACAAAATCGCGCTCGTCTCCCACCGCGTATGACACCTGGGCTCGACGCAGAGCCGGCGTCGGTTGCGGTTGACGGCGGACCGCAGCGGCCAGCTGTGCTGCCTTGCGGGCCCGGAGAGCTTCCCCGAGGTCGCGTCGGCTCAGGGCAAGACCCGCGGGCCGCGACACGGGGGCTGGAGAGCCCACCGAAAAATCGTAGCGCGTGTCAACTGCCAGATCGTGCCGGGGAGAAAACAGCGCCAGGGCGAAGCGCTCGGTGCCACCCGGAGCCACAGCCGCCAGCAGACCGTCGGCATCGGCCCGCACCCAGGCCAGCGATGTGGTAGCCTCGCCGTCGGCAACGCCCAGCAAGGCAACCTGGCGCTGCGGTCGGAGGGGGTCGTTGGTGCTCAACACGAGCGCCCCCTCTTCGCCGCCGGCGCCGAGGTAGCGCACAACGATGGTCCCCGTCGCCCCCGGGGGGATGGCGTCAGGCAAGGAGACGACTTCGAAGGGGGCGGCGGCGCTGGCGGCGAGAATCTGCAACTCGGCGTTGCCCCGATTCGTGATGGGAACGTCCGCTTTGCCACCGGGTAGCAGTGCCACCGATAGTGCCGCCGGGGCAGCCTGAGGCTGCGCGTCATCGGTTATCTCGAAGGCAAACGCCCCCCGCCCCCAAAAGCTGCCATCCTGCAGGCCAACCACAAGCTGCACAAGAACAGGTCCCGGAGCGCCTGGTGGCAGTCGCAGCGGCAAGTCGAAGCGCCCGTTGTCGATTGGTATGTGGATCACACCCGCTTCGACGCCATCGCGGGACAGGTCGAGGCGGGCACTGACAATCCGGGGGTCAAGGATCTGCCCGGACATCCGCACGGGGGCACCCGCAGGCAATTGTGTGGGCAAGGGTAGATCGAGGCGCAGCCCATCAAAAAAAAGCACCGGCAGGGACAGGTCACCCTCTGCGGGCAGAACAACGAAGGGCCCAAAGGTACCGTCGAAACCGAGTTCGTCTCTGTCGCCACCGAACAACACGACCTCGTACGTGTCGGCCTGGGTGGTGGAAAAGACGAGAGTCCGCTCGACACGGCCGGGCAGGTGCTGGATGTGGAAATCCAGGTTGGACCCTGTAGCACGAACCGGTCGGAAACTGAACAAAGCCTCCTGCCAGGTTGTGTCGAGCAAAGTCGCTGACAGGGGGACCTCCTGGCCGGCCAGGACCCGGGCCGGCACCGGGGCGGCGAAACGCAGGGCAGAAAAGTGGTCAACCGGGATGGATTGCCCCGATGCGCCAAGCGGTGGCTGGGCCGAAACAAGAAAGAACAAAAAAAGGCGTGAGAATCCTGACTTCACGGGGCATCTCCAGCTTGATCCGCAGTGGTCAACTTTGTATCGTACGATTCGTATGATCGAACGTATTCCACCCGCGGTCCGCAAGCGATACCTCGCAGTACTCTTCGCTCCGACCGCGGGTTTTGCGTGTACCAATCAGCACACACCAATCATGCGAAACACGGCCAAGGAGAGTCATGCTCGAAACGCTCGGTGACCGGGAAAGCTCGACACTGAGGGCCTATTTCGACGACATCGCCGACTCCGAACCGCTCTCCAGAGAGCGCGAAGTCGAGCTGTCCGCCCGTATCAAGGACGGTGACATGGAGGCCCGGGATGAACTCATCCAGGCGAACCTCCGTTTTGTCATCGATGTCGCCAAGAACTATCAGAACCGGGGGCTGACCTTCCCGGATCTTATCAGTGCCGGCAATCTCGGGCTGATGACCGCCGCCGAACGCTTCGACGGGACCCGCGGCTACAAATTTATCTCCTACGCCGTCTGGTGGATTCGACAGTCCATTCTGCAGACGATCGCCGAGCATGTGCGCACGGTGCGGCTGCCGTTGAACAAACTCAGCCTGCTCAAGGACATCTCCAAGGCCACGCGCAAGCTCGGCCAGAACTCCGATACCGAGCCCGACATCGAGCAGATCGCCAAGGAGCTGGATCTGCCCCCCGACGTCGTCACGGACGCGATTCTCAGTGCTCGCCCTTGCAGCTCGCTCGATGGCGCCTTTGACGACGACGAGAAGCGCTCCCTGCTCAATATCCTGCCTGATGCCAACTCGAGGTCACCCGATAGCGACCTGATTCACGATTCGGCACGCAATCAGCTCGAGGAAGTTCTGGCCAGTCTCGAGGATCGCGAGCAGAAGATCATACGATTGTACTTCGGTCTCGACGGCATGGAAGCCCTCACACTCGAGCAGATCGGCGAGATGATCGGTGTCACCCGCGAGAGGGTTCGGCAGATCAAGGAGCGCGCCCTGAGTCGCCTGCGCCATCCCTCTCGATATGAGCACCTGGAGGAATTGGCAGACGAACTCTAAGTCCCGGCCCTAAGTCCCGGCCCTAAGTCCCGGCTCTAAGTCCCGGCACTGCCCTAAGTCGAGCTTGATCAAGCTCGGCTCCGCGCCCGGAACCGGTGCGTCAACTGCAAGACGCGCCGGTTTAACGTTCTGCCGCCCTTGATGGGGGAGGGTGCGACCTTACCTTTATAAGGCTCTGGCCCTTTTCTGCCAGATTACCTGTCCCCGCACAGTCCACTACCAGTCACTCTCTCCACTATCATGTCTGCAAAGATCCTGGTTGTAGAGAAAAACGAAAAAATCGGTGGGCTGATCTGTGCCCAGTTGCGAGAGAAGGGGCACGAGGTCAACGACTGCCGCAATGGCCCCGAAGCCGTGCTGCAGTTGCGCAAGACGGGGGCAGATATCATCCTGCTCGACAATGCTGTGCCCATGGGCGGGGTCAAGACGGCGCGCATCCTGCGCATGCACGAGAAATACAACCAGATACCCGTCGTCATCGGCCTGCCTCAGGACAAGGAAGATGCGCGGGTTGTCATCAAGGAAGGGCAGACAGCAGGCATCAACCACTTCCTGCTGAAGCCCTTCACGCTCTCGGCGCTGCTGAAGAAGCTGACTGACATCCTGGAAAGCAGTGAGGAGATCGCGAAACCGACACACCAGGAAATCCGCGACGAAATCAAGGACCTGTCCAACCTGCCCGCCATGCCCGCGGCGCACAGCAAGTTGCTGGCCCTGCTGAGCAAGGCCGATGAGGAGGTCGACATGCGGGCTGTGTCTTCCACTCTCGAGCAGGATCCGGCGCTATCGGCCAATGTCATGCGCACCTGTCGTTCCGCCTACTTCGGTTTTCAGGGCAACATGATGTCGCAGGCAGTGGCCTTTCTCGGGGTCAGTGTCATTCGCAAAGTGGTCCAGTCTGCGGTGATCTACAACGTCTTTGGTGATGCAAAAGAAAACCCTGCTCTGGCGGCCTTCACCATGAATGACCTGTGGAAACACTCCCTGTGCACCGGCATGGCGATGGAAGTGATCGGCAAGGCCGACAAAAAGAAGACGCACTTTCTGCTCGGTACGCTGCACGACATCGGCAAGGCGGTGTTCATGTTCCGCTTTCCAGATCATTTCGCCAAGGTCCTGTCCCTGGTGGAGAGTGAAAAGATCTCCATCCTCGCCGCAGAGTACGAGTTGCTCGGTATCACCCACGCCGACTGTGGCGGCGAGTTGGCCATTCACTGGGACCTGCCGGGCGAAGTACGCACGGCGATCACGTCGCACCATCAACCCGGCAAATCCACCCAGCATCGCCGCCTGGCAGCCATGGTCCATATCTGCGACATCGCCGTACGCACGATGGGCATCGGCTACGGGGGTGATCCACTGATCCCGGTGATGGATCCATACGCCAGTCGCCTGCAGAAGAGTGTCGAGGAGATCATCAAGAACAAGGCCGATTTTGAGCGCCAGATTGATTCGATTCTCGGGGCCTAGACGTGCGCCCTGAACTGCGACGAGTAACGGGGTGGCGCGCTGGCGCCATCCTTCTCACGCTGCTTGCCACGGCCAACGACAGCTTCGCCCAGCGGCTCATCATCGAAGACCAGACGCCCCCGGGGGGTGTTTTTGCCACCGCCGGTATGGGTGTCATCGACGTCGAAGAAGGCACCGGCCTTGGCCTCCCGCTGGGGTTTACCGCCATTGCACCCTCACACCGCATCATGGCCACGATCACTGTGCTGGACCTGGGTCTGCTGCAGGGCTCGGATCGGGACCAGCGGTATTTTCAATACTTCGACACAACGTTCGGTCAACAGCTCTGCGTCGATACGGCGACCAATCGACTGGCCTCCTACGATCGTTGTGCCGGCGACACCAATCTGCTGAGATCGCTGTCGGCGGATATCAATTTCCTGCCGGTCACGACGGTCATCGTTGGCAGCAAGCCTGGTTCCCTGCATGTTGGCATGGGTTGGCGCATCAGCGATCCACGTACCGCCTACGGCACCTTCGGCATGTTCTTTCCGTCCCATACCGGCAGGTCGGCATCCGTGCGACTGTCGATGGGCAAGCGCTACATCTCCCTCGGGTTCTCCTGGGGCATGGATCTTCGCCGCGCTCTGACGCTGTTCTGACGGCTGCGACAGGAGCAACGGTGTGAGGGGCATACATCTCGCGATTCTTCTCCTGCTGTTGCGGGTCGCTGCCACCGGCGCGCAGGTAACCCTGCCGACCGAGGCGCATCCCAGTCTGCTGTTTACCGCCGAGCAGGTACCGCTGTTGCAGGCCCGCATCACGCGCGCGCCCTATGCCACCTGGTGGGCGACCGTGTTCGACCGGGCTTTGAACCCACCCAGTCCCGCCGTCGAGGAACGCACCAAGGCGCGGTACGCCAAGGCTGCCGCCTTTGCCTGGTGGATGACAGGTGACAGCACCTTTGCCCACACGGCTGCTGGCCTGCTGCTGGACATGAAGTTCCCCCGGGACGGCGGCGATCTGGGCGAAGCACACAATGAAGGGGAGGTGGTCATGCAGTACGCCCAGGCGTACGACATGCTGCATCCCTTTCTGTCCGACTACCCGGATTCGCTGGCGACGGTGCGGAGTCTGCTCGCCGACGAGGCGGACCGCATGTTCGACGGCATCGTCGTGCAGGAGATCGATCTCGGATTTCTCGGGACTCTGAAGATCCGTCTGCACGAAACGACGGATCCGCGCAATCTGTCTGTGACCCATCTCGACAATTGGCACATCCGGCTCTACGGAAGTCTGGGCCTGGTTGCCTACGTTCTGGCCGACCACGCCGGGTCCGGCGGCAGCAACCCACAGGAGTGGGCCGATTGGGCGTACGATCTGGTGACGCGATCTCTGACCCACATGATCGATGAAATCGACGGCGGCTACGCCGAAGGCCCGTTCTACCAGCGTTATGCCGCTGACGTCTATCTGCCGTACGCCTTTGCCCTGCGAGCGCACTCCGCCCTAGATCTGTTCATCGATCCCCTGCTCGATAAGACCCACGACTGGTCAGTGAACATCCGGCTACCCAGTGGGCGCCGGCCCAATACCGACGACGGCCATCTGGACGATGCCTATGGTCACTATCTGGCGGCGGTCGATGCCGATGGTCCCGTACATCACTGGGACTGGCTGCACAACGACAACGGCCCCTACGTGCGCGGCTTCAACGAGCCGGATGCGATCGTTTACTACGATGACACCATCGGCTCACAGGAACCGGATCGCGGGCCGACGATCTTCATGCCCGCCGCCGGTGACGCCGTGTTCCGCACCGACTGGAGCGAGGCGGCCACGTACCTGCTGCTGCGTGGGGAGCATGGTCGCACGCGCGAGCAGGGATTCGGTCACGAACATGCCGACGAAACCAGTTTCATTCTCTACGCCCATGGCGAAATGCTGGCTCTCGACGGTGGCTACATCAACTTCACCAATCATGACAAGGTGAACTGGGGCAATGCACACAACCTGATCATGGTCGATGGTCAGGGGCCACCCATCGATCGGATCGCTGGCGCCGCCGTGGATGGTGGTGAAGACGCCTTCATTGAGGACACGATGACCCATGCCGGCGGCGACTATGCCCAGGTGCGCGCCGCGTATCTGGGGGCCCGTATCCGCCGTCGCACACTATTTGCCAATCGCGACTACTTCGTCATCGCCGACGAAGTTGCCTCTGATTCTGTGCGCACCTACCAGTGGCGTCTGCATGGCCACGGTGGTGGCACCAGCGGCGGCAGTTATTCCCGCGTCGGTTCACTGGCCCGCTGGACGCGGCCGCAGGCGGAGCTGCTTGCCTATCTGACGCCGGCGCCGGGCCGGACGTTTGCCGAAGATGATACCATCCACTCCTTCGATTTTCTCCAAGAACCGACGCACACCTTCCTGAAGGTCAGCCAGACGGGGACGACGGCAGAGTTTCTCTCGGTGTTGTTCCCTCAGGTCCCATCGGCGCAGGCGCCCTCGCTGTCTGCAGCCGACGCCACCGGTGGCCAGGCAATCCGGGTGACACGTGCCGACGGCGTGGAGGAAGTGACGTGGGTGCGCGCCGCCAACGCGGACAGTGTCGTCATCGACAGCACCAGTGGCGGCGCGGTGTACACCGATGCGGCTTTTGGCTGGGTTCGGTGGGAGTCGAATCGGCTGCACACGTGGACGATACAGGATGGTACACGACTGCGCCTGGGGGGCGGGGCGCGCCTCTGGGCCAGCGATACGGTGGACGTGTTGCTCTCTGCCTCAGGAGACAACCTCGACGGCTTTGTGCGAGGACCGGACAGCGGCTACATCATTACCCTGAGCGGCATCGATTCTGTGACATCGGCACGGTTCGACGGGCAATCGCTGGCCGTAGATCATGTGACGCCGGCGGGGTGGCGGTTGTCACTGGCCGGCGCCGGCGCCCTGCAACTGACGATGGCCGCCGCCCCGAGTGACACAACCGCCGATCCAAGCGATTTCTCCGGCGACGGCGTGATCGACTTTACTGATTTCTTTCAATTCGCCGACGTTTTTGGTCAACAGGTCTCTGCCGAGGACGCCCGTTTCGATCTCAATGGCGACGGCGTCGTGGACTTCTCCGACTTTTTCATCTTCGCCGATGCCTTCAGTCGCTAGCCCCCAATCCCCTCGTCACATACCGCAGTACTTCAACCACCTGTTCGGGCGTCTCAGCGACGGCACTGGCGGCGGCGTCCACCTCCTTCAGGGCGTGGGTCAGGTCGGCGTCGTGCAGCGTGATGAAGGGTTTGCCGAGAGCGCAGGCGAGGCCGGCATCAAAAGCGGCGTTCCACTGTCTGTACTTGTCGCCGAAGCGAATGACCAGAATATCGGCCTTGTGCAGCAACGTGCGTGTGCGAATGCCATTGACGCCGGCCCCCTTGTGATCCTTCCAAAACCCCTGATCCTCGGCCCCAAGGAGCGTCACGCCACAGTCGTCGCTGGCGGCGTGGTCGGTGACGGGCGCGGTAAAATCCACCGGCAGACCGGCTGCGGTTGCACCGCGAATGATGCGGTCCCGCCAGTCGCTGTGGATCTCACCCGAGAGGTAAACATTCCATTGGCTCATGATGGCCCTCCTTTCTACTTTGAATTCTCTTGAAGTTCGGCCTCTGTGTCACTAGCTTCTACGCCCTTGGTAAGATCTGCAACCGCGAGAAATGTGAAGATCAATGAAATCAGCTCTGCAACTTGCCCTCGAAAAGACCGACGATCTTGTCGACGAAGAAACCAAGCTGTCGCGTCATCAGGTCGAGGAAATCGACCAGGTGCGCAAGGAATTCGAAGCCAAGTGGGCTGAACAGGAGATCGTTCTCAAGGGACGGATCGAGAAGATGCGGGCCGACACCGACCCGCAGACCTTCGCCGAACATCAGCGGCAATTCGCAGACGAGATGAACCAGGTCCGCGAGAAGATCTACGCAGAGCGTGACCAGAGGCTGCAGAAGATTCGTCAGCAGGCGAGCTGAGCGTCCACTGACGATTTTCCGTCCGCGAGGCGGGGGAATGGGGACGGTTGCCACGGCAGCCGTCCCCGTTCTTGTTACGGCGCTACAACCACCACACCACGACGGGCAGAATTGTGGTCGCCTGGTGCGTTTCCCTCACTGCGGGCATGGATCACGTAGAGGTAGCTGCCAGTTGCCAGAGGTTGTCCGTCGCCATCGCGGCCATCCCACGGCAACACGACAAAACCACCATCGGTGTCGACAGGATCCAACCGCCGAATGCGGCGGCCGCCGACACTGTAAATCTCCACAGTGACCTGGCAGGCGCCGGATACGTAGCAGGTAAATCGCGTGCCGTCGCGGCCCACGGGATTGGGTACTGCCAGAGCATTGCGCAGGGTCAGCACAGCCGCGACTTTGAGCCGCAATTCAGCGCCATGTGTTGCCCCGTCTGCGGCCAGGAGTTGGGCCTCCAATCGTCGTCGACCCGCTGCCAGACGCAACACGGCACGGGCCCCGGCAGCCTCCAGCCAGCTCGAGTCGGCCGTTGTCGGCACGCCGTCGACGTGCAGTGCGATCCGTCCCCTGCCGGCAGCCTGCACCAGAATTGCCTGACCCGCTGCCACGCCGTCGCCATTGTGCAGACGCTGGCCCTGGGGCCAGGTGCGGAACACGACCCGCTCGAAGGGGGATGTGTGCGGGACATCGGCCCGATCGTTGGTCGGGTCCGCATCAGCGTCGCCCGTCGCCAGCCAGACCCGCAGGGCCTGGGTGGCAGCTTCCGGCGGTTCGACGAAGTGCACCAGCGCTGTATCGCCAGCTGCCACGGCACCAATCTGACCCGTTGCCAGCACGTGTCCCGATTTCGTCAGCAGATGGGCTGAGGCAGGGGCAGACAGGCCCAGGCCACGGTTGCGCACGGCCACTAGAATGGTGCCGGCGTCGACGACGACGTCAGCGACTTCCAGATCACTGGCATGGGCAAAATCGGCGCCCCATTGCGCCAACAATCCAGCGGCCGAATCGATCCGGGCCACGAGCCGCAGGTATCGATACTGCGTCGCATCGATCCCCGTCAGATCAATCACACCACCTGCGGGCAAGGAGTCCTGCAGAACTTCAACCCAGTTCCCACCGTTGTGGTCTTCGGTGCGCGGCTCCTGCGTATGCCGGCCTTCGATGCGCAGATGGATGCCATTGCCGGCCATCCGAACACTGCGCCAGGCGGCGGCGGGGCCGATGTCGGGGCTGCGGAGTTGTCCTGTGGCGGGGCCATCGTCGCGACGATAGCGGAACAGACCGGACCCCCGCAGGTCCCCGAGCCAGACGTGGTCATTCGTCCAGTCATACTGGCCCGTGATCACCCGGGTCACGTCCTGATCCGAGGTCCATTCATCGACGAACGACCCGTCCAGGGCACTGACGGCGCGGATGCGTCGTTGACCGACGTACTCCAGCAAGTAGAGTCGCTCCCCGTCGGCAAAGATGCCATCCGTCCACAGGAAACTGAAACCGGTCTCGGTAGGGGGGACAATGAATTCTCGCGCCAGATGTCAGCCGCTGTCGTCCACATCGAACACGCGGACCCCCCAGCCCACGCGGGTGCCACGAGCCGAACTCATGGAGACGTTGAAGATCTGTTGACCGTCGGAGGTGATCATGGCGTGCAGCACTTGTCCCGGGGTTCGCTGACTGTCGTCGATGACCAGTCCGGTCTTCCAGTCGAGCAGCCCATCCGGCACGGCGATGGTATCGAGATGTCCCGTGATCGGATCGACGCGCTCCAACTCAAACAGATGCCCCGCGTCGGAATAGATGTAGCCATCGGTGTGATAGGTTGCCGAGATACCCGGGGTCGTCGAGTCAGGCAGGACGCCATAGTAGCCACCGCGAATGGAGCCGCCGAAGCCGGTGCCGATGCGCGTGAACCGATCGGTACCCTCATAAATCGTGGACGGGTCGTTGAACCAGCGCTTGGCGTAGAGATACGTTCCGTCCGTGGCCAGCACGCCGGCACCCGGCAGAGCCACGACGGTGAAACCGTCATCCCGTGTTTCGGCCGATGGCCGGAAGGGTTGCCTGGCGGCGGCGGCAATGAGCCCACCGCTGGCAGGTTGCAGGCCCCTGCTTTGTCCAAGGAGCAGAGCCGCTCCCCCTTGCTGCCAGGTGAGAGTGTCATCGCCTGCCACCGGGGCTTGCTGTACCGAGCGGGCGGCAGACCAGGGCCCGGTGATGCCATCGACGACCACCCGCACACGCCAGAACATGGGAGCATCCGCAGGCGCGTCCGGGTCGTCGCCCGGGGGCATTTGGCGGAAGGTATGGACTGCCCGACCCGCCTTGGCCGCGATGGGGGTAGAGTACGTCGTGGTCGTTTCGGCGAATGTCAGATCCCGTGACAGGGCAAACACGGCGTGCGCATCCGTCGGGCCGCCGCTGGCGCGGACCGGCATCAGGGCCTGCAGGGCCAGAAGAGGGAGAACGGCGCCCTCTGTTGGCAGAAAGGGGGTGGCGACGGGAGCCTCGATGATGTCCAGCCTTCGACGGAGCCGGTTGCCATCCACGTCCAGACTCAGTTCGTAACCGCCACTGACGGTGACGGGCCAGTCCACGACCAGAGAATCGACCCCGGCAAAGGGGGCCCGCAACTGGCGCAGCAACGTGTCGATGGTTCCGTCCTGTGAGCGACCGACAAGGCTTACCACGGGACCGGATGGCCCAAGGCGAGCGTTGTTACCGACCACGGCCGTGATCCGCACTGTGCGTCCACGCACGACAGCTGTGTCAGGCAGCACAAGATCGACAGCGACGTACTCGGCCGCAGCGGGCAGGGCCAGTCTCTGGGCGGGATCGCCCGTCAACTGCATGGTCTGCGGTACATCAACCCAGCCCGGGTGAGCGGCAAGAAGTCGCGCCTTGGCCACGTCGAGAACGGGCCCGAACTGGGTCTGGCCCTCGGCAAAAAGCTGCGCATACAGGCCCTCCTGCAGCAGGCTGTTCTGCGACGTGAAGGAGATCGCCGTCGCCGAGACGTAGCCGATGGCACCGCCATAGGGCCATTCCATGAGTTGCTCGCTCAGACCCTCGGTGTGGGGATCGACAAACAGGCCATTGAGACAGGATAGTGCCAGCACCAGCGGTAGGCGTCCGCCGTTGCGGATCTGCGACAGATAGTCCCATTCGGGAAACTGGGTGGAGAGCAGGTACTGCATGGTGCCGGCGGCGCCATGTCCGGAGAAGTTGACGATCAGCGCCCCGTCGTTGAGTTCCTGCAGAAAACGTCGGCCCAGGGCATTCGGCAGGGGCGCCTCATCGGCGGCGTAGAGTCGAACCGACTGCAAGCCAATCGGTTCGGTGTATCGCGCCGCCATGGAATCCAGCGGCGCGGAGAACTCGTTGACGGCGTGCCAGTTGGCGGCAAAGACGGAGCGGCTGCGCCAGTCGCCGGGCACCGGGTCGTTGTCATAGGCGATGATCTTGTCAACGACACGCTCGGCTTCCTCCACCGAGTCGACGGCGAGACGTCCGATGGACAGATCCGCCAGCAGGTCATCACCATCGACGAGGCTCAGGCGGAAATCGGAGGGTGAATAACCCCGGGTCCGCGCCAGGTAGTACAGCGTTGGGATCAGCTGCTGGTCGCGGCGCCCGGTGTACTTGCCGCGGTAGTCCCAGGTCTCGTCCCCGAACAGCAGCAGCAGAGCCGGTCGCTGCTGCCAGCTGTGGTAGCTGTAGCTGACGAACTGTGCCAGGGCGTCGCGATCGAAACGCCCGAAGGAGAACTCATCAAAGAGATCCTCCGAGGTGACCACGACGACATCGAGTCCCTCCTGCCGTCGGTGCTGCGCCAGTCGCTGCGCGGCAGCCAGATACTCGACGGGTGTGACCATGACGTAGTCGGCGCCATGGCTGGGGTTGCGCCAGTCCGAGGGTGTGTCGAGCTGTCCCACCGGTGTTCGTAGGGAGCTGCGATCGGCGGCTACGTACGTCGTCGGTGAACCGGGCGCGTCCTCAAAGGTGATGGCAACGAGTGAATCAGCACTTGTTGTCTGCGCGCCTGTGAGCAGCCCCTGACCAGTTCGGTCGAACAGCAGTACGTCATGATCCGCAAATCCCTCGATGGTGATGCGCTGGCCTGCAGGGGCGGCCGGTGTCGGGGCGGCCAGATAGCCGAGGTGCGCATGGAAGGATCGCCGGTACTCGATGCGGAACCAGTTGAACCACAACTGATCAAAACGAATGCGGTCCGCCTGGGCCTGCAGCAGAATGCGGTTGCGGTCGCGCAACAGCGTCGATGGCACCGTCGCGGAGACAACATGCGAGACCTGTCCGGACCAGTACTCTTCGACCAGGCGCTCATTGTTGAAGCTGATCGTGGTGTGATGTTCGCCGAAATCCGCCCCGACACGGCCCTGCAGGGCGACGGTGATACGGGCGCCGTAGCTGTCGCCTTCGTACAAACCGGTGAGATCACCGACGAAGGTGCCGCTGGCGGGTCGATCCGGGTCGACGGCCTGCAGCCAACGCCCGGGCTGTTGCCAGAACCAGCGGTCCGCCAGTGTATCCGGGGCGGCGGCGAGCACGTCAAAAACCCTGTCTTGCTCAAAGTGGGCCGTCGCTTCATACCAGAGTCGTGGGGGGTACTCATGCACGGGGGAGACGTCGCGTTCGACGAAGCGTGGCCCCGGCGTCGCCCCCCAGGTGAGCCAGTAGGTATCGGCGGGGCCGTACTCGCTCTCGTGGTCGCGCTCGCCCGTTGCTGTCGTCACCCGGCGGTAGCGCCCGAGAAACAGCAGTTCGTCGCCGCTGTCAAACCTGCCATCCTGTTCGCCGCGAACGTAGATCGGTTGTGTTTCCCCTGCATGGAACAGGGCGAACGTCCGTGGGTCGATCTCCGCCGGGTTGAGGCCCGTCGCCTGCAACCAGTCAGAGTCGATGCGAAACACGCCATCCTCCGTGACGACCAGCTTCAGCCACGGACGTGCAGGATCATACGCCTGGGCGGCCGCGCGCCGCGCGGGTTGTGGGCTCTGCCAGCCCGCGTGATCGGGCGGATTGACAAAGGCCGATCGCAGGGCGGCACCGGCCGCATCGGCATGGGACAGCGGTCGGGCTGCGGAGGCGCCGGCAAAACGGACGTCAATGGACAGCCGTGTGTGCACCCGAAGTGAGCGGCTGGCCGCATCGTAGTGCCAGGGATACACATGCAGGGCATGGGCGGGGATGCCACGAAGAAGACCGAGGGGTTGGGTGTGAGCCAGAGCCTGCAGTCGCTCCGCCGAAAACTCTGTCGCCAGAGAATCGGCTGTCGGCAACCGCACATCGTAGAAGGTTGTGTCGGCGAGGCTCTCGACCGTCACCGACAACCGTGCGCCAGGCGGCGCCGCCAGCAACTGTGCGATGAAGGGCAGCTCTACATGGCCGGGGCCACTGCCACGGGGCAGGCCGACGGCGGTGATGGCCGTGACCCCCATCGTCGTGATCGGCCCCAGGCCCGCGTCGACCTCAACAAGGAGTCGGAGGCCATCACTGTTGGACTGCAACAATTGCACATCGGCGTGTGCCGGTGCCGCCAGCAGGGCTGTGGCCAAAAGGCCTGTGCGCAGGGATCGGAGCAAGCGGCGAGCATTTCGGCTGGAGCGGTTGGAGGAGGCTGCGTAAATTGCCGCAGCGACCGCGCATTTCAAAGGAAAGTAGGGAGCCGTCCGACAGAGAGCCAGAAACTGATGTCCTTGGGACGCCCTGAAGCCGGCAAAGGTTTCGTCCGGGAACGGGTGGCGTTGACAATTGCTGCCGCAGCGATCGTGCTGCGCATTGCCCTCGCCGCGGCCGCTGTGAGCACACAGGGCATCGAAACGTTGCACGCACCCGACTCGCCCGGGTATCTGGAGCCGGCGTGGGAGATGCTGCAGACGGGGACCTTTTCCCGAGATGGCGTGCCGGAAATTGTCCGTACGCCAGGGTATCCCCTGCTGCTGCTGCCCGGCATGTTCGTCGATCACCTGGCGGCATGGACGGTGTTGCTGCAGGCGTTGCTTGCTGGCAGTACCGTGTTGGCCGTCTACGGCCTGGCTCTCGAACTGTTTCATCGGCGGGCGGCCGTTGCCGCTGCCGCGTTCTATGCGCTGGAGCCGCTGTCCGTCCTCTACACAGCGCGCTTGCTGAGTGAAACGCTGTTCACCGCCTGCCTGACGTGGGGGTTGTTCCTGCTGGCTCGGCTGGCGGGGCGGCGGGATGATCCGTTTCAGGACCTGAGGGGGACAGCGGCCTGCGCCGGTGGTCTGTTGAGCCTGGCTGCCCTCGTGCGACCCATGGCCTACCCCATCGCCCTTGCTGTCGGTCTGAGCGCCGCCTGGTTCGCCCTGCGCCGTTCGGCGCCGCCCGCAACACGGTGGAGCCCAGTGCTGCTGCTGACGGCAACGGCTCTTGTGCCGGTGTTGCTCTGGCAGGCACGTAACGCCGTGGTCGCCGACTACGGTGGCCTGGCAGCGATTGTGGACGTGAACAGCTACTTCTACCAGGGGGCATCGACGGACGCCGCCGTGCAGGGCGTCCCGTTCTACCAGCAACAGGCAGAACTGGGATACCACGATGTTGAGATTTATCTCGCCCGCAATCCGGAGCAGCGATCGTGGTCACCGGCGCGACGCTTCGACTACATGGGAAGCACCGGGCTGGCGCGCGTGCTAGCGCACCCATGGGTCTACCTCGGGATCCACCTGCGGGGTATGGCGCGTGTCGCTGTGGATCCGGGAGGCGTCGAGTATCTGCGGCTCTTCGGCGCCTACCCAACCCACGGGGGACTGCTGGGGCGTGTGGTGGATCAGGGTCTGTGGGCGACCTTGCTGCACGTGTTTCACGAGCGTCCGGGCCTGTTGCTCACCGAGACTCTCTTCGGCGGTTTCCTGGCCGGCATCTACCTGCTGGTGGCACGCGGCGGCATGCTGGCGACGCCGCGGTCGCAGCGGGCCTGGATGCTCTGTGTGGTGGTGGCGGGATTCCTCTGGTTTGCCTCAGGTGGCCCGCAGAGCCTGAGTCGGTTTCGTCATCCCATCATGCCACTGCTGTGCACTCTGGCCGGCGCCGGCCTCGCCGCGCGCAAAGAGGAGGCAGAAAGTTGAAACCCATGCTCCCCGTCAGATGCCTGCTCACCCTTCTGGTCGGGCTGCTGCCATCGGCCATTGCCGGGCAGGTGTGGACCGTCGCCGCCACCACGGGACCATCGGCACGGCACACGGCGGCCGCCATCTACGATCCCGTGGGAGAACGCATCGTGCTGTTTGGCGGGCGCAGCGCCGCCGGAGACCACAACGACCTCTGGACTTTTGACCTGCAGAGCGACGACTGGCGGCAACTGCAGCCCACCGGCGCTGCACCGATGCCCCGATTTTCGCACAATGCCGTCTACGATGCCCTCGGCCAGCGCATGCTCATCTGGTCGGGCCGCAGCCTTGATGCGGCTGGTTCGACGTTGCTCAATGACGTGTGGGCCCTGGATCTGCGGACGGAGCAGTGGACACAATTGCTCCCCACCTCTGCAGCCCCCATCGCTCGTTACGGCACAGCGGCTGTCTATGACCCCATCGCCATGGAGCTGGTGAGCTTCGCCGGGTTTACCACGCAGGGGCGCTTTGATGACACCTGGCGCTTCGATCCTGTGGGGCGTATCTGGCGGGATGTGACCCTGGCCTCCCCACAACCCGGCGAACGCTGCCTGCATGCGGCGGCGTACGACAGCCGCCGCCACCGCATGATCATGTTCGGTGGCCAACGGGGCAACGCAGCCCTTGATGACGCCTGGGCGTTGGATCTGGCCACCGATCGGTGGTCGGTTCTGCCCCCGGCACCGGCCACGGGAGGGCGAAAGTTCGCAGCAGTGACGTACGATCCGTCGGGCGATCGCTTTCTCCTTTTCGGTGGCGAGACAACGGCTGGCACACGTGGGGGGGACCTGTGGGCATTGGATCTTGCCAGCCAGCAGTGGTCGGTGTTGACGACGACGGGCCCGGCACCCCGCGATGGTGCCGTGCTCCTCCACGTGCCTGGGCAATCACGTCTGCTCCTGTTTGGGGGTACGACGCCTGATGGCAACGCCGGGGACACGTGGAGCCTGGTGTTGCCCGGACCACCCACGGTCGTGTACCAGCAACCGTCCACGCTGCAACCATCCACACAACGGGCGCCCCTGTCCCTGCAGGCCTATCCGAATCCCTTCAATGGCAGCGTCGTACTCGAGTTGCAGCTGACCGACGCCGGTCACGTGACGATTCACGATATGCTTGGCCAACCCGTGCGCCACCTGGGCCGGGCTCGTGCGGGGACCAGCCGTCGCATATGGGATGGTCACGACGACGGCGGCACCGCCGTGGCTTCCGGCGTCTACCTGGCAGTCCTGCAGGACCCGTCGTCGCGCCGGGTGCAACGCCTGATGTTGCTGCGATGACGACGGCCAGAGCCCGGGGCTGGTTGGTGAATCTGCTGCTGGCAACGGTGGCTACGGGCGTCACCCTTGTCGCCGCCGAGTTGTTGTTGCGCATGACATCCACCGTCGAGCGGGTCACGATCGCCTACGACCCCTTGCTCGGTTTTGCCGGACGGCCCCATGCCGCAGCGATCTGGACCCGCGAGATGGCCGGCACGCCGCGCATGGTGCAGCTCAATGCCGGGGGCTTCCATGACCACGAGCGGTCTTTTGAAGCTGCAGCCGACACACGACGCCTGGTTTTTGTCGGTGATTCCTTCCTCGAGGCCTATCAGGTCGACATCGATTCCAGTTTCGCCCAACGCCTCGGGGGGCAACTGACCCGACGCTGCCGAAACCAGGCTGAGACATTCACTGTCGAGGCTGTCAATCAGGGGGTGCATGGCTACGGCCTCGGCGTCTATGCCCTGCATGTGCGGGAACGTCTGCCCGCATGGAATGCTGACGGCGTGGTCCTGTGCCTGTTTCTCGGCAACGACCTGCATGACAACTTCACGCTTGTTGCTTCACCGGCGGTGCCGAGGTTCCACGTCGACAACGGCCAGGTTGTCTATGTGCCCGTGGCGGCAGCCGATGGCCGCATCTGGCTGCGCGATCACATCCTGACGCGCTCGATGCTGGTTCGTTTTCTGTGGATGCGAGTGCTGAAGAAGAGCGGCTCCGCCATGCACATGGCACGAGCGGCGGGCATGGTGAGCACACCGGATCTGGAACAGGCGGCTGCTGGCCGCACGCCGGAGATGCTTGCGGTTGCCGACCATCTGCTGCATCGCATCGTTGACGACCTGCGTGCACGGCACGTGCCACTTCATGTGCTGCTCATCCCCGACCCCTTCCACGTCAACGACCTCGTGCACGCCGGTCAGGCGAAGCGTGATGGTACACCACCGCCGTCGCCGCAGGCCGAACGCCAGGCCAGCGAATCCGGCATGCTGCAGATCCTGCAGCAACTGGGTGTGGGTTACACCTACCCACGTGACGCCTTCGTGCAGGCACGCCTGGATGGGGACGGCTACTACCGCAACGGCTTCGGGCACCTGACCGATGCCGCGCACAGCGCCGTGGCAGAGCTGCTGGAAGAGCCGCTTTGGGACATGGTTTCAGGTCCTGGACGACTCCACTGAATCGACCCACTTGCAGGTGCGACTGGACAAATGCCTGCCTGATTGTGGAAAATGAAACGTGCAGTGTTGCTTCCCTCGCCCCAGGAGCTCTCCCAGATGACCGAAGTTCGCCACCTTTCCACCGTTGAACTCGATACGCACCTGCCGCAGATCCGCCAGTCTCCCGCCGACGGCGGCACGCTGGAGCTCATCACCCGTCGCCCCGACGTCGGCGAGCGAGTGCTGCTGCAGGTGGCAGAGCTGGATGCAGAGCAGGGGCTGCAGGGCGATAACTGGATCACCCGGGGGCAGAGCAAGACGCCCCCCCAGGCGCCGAACCCCGACGCCCAATTGACGTTGATGAATGCCCGTTCGGCGCAAGCCGTGTCCGGATCCCGCCAACGCTGGCCTTTGGCCGGGGATCAGTTGTACGTCGAGCTGGATATGAGTGTCGAGAACCTGCCAACGGGCGCCCGCCTGAGCATTGGTTCAGCCATCGTCGAGATCACAGCTGAGCCGCATCCGGGGTGCAAGAAGTTCGTCGAGCGCTTTGGCATGGATGCCATGTTGTGGGTCAACTCGGAGGAAGGCAAACAATTGCGGCTGCGCGGCGTCAACACCCGGATCGTGCAGTCCGGTACGATCCACGTGGGGGACACGATCACGAAGGTGTGAGTCAGAGATGGCCAGATGGATGTCATGCGTCGGGCCCTGCCGCCAGTGATCGCGGGCTACGTGCAGCGCCGGCAACCTGCGAGACTGGCTTCCTCGAGGGCGCGGATGCCGTATACCTTCCCTTGTGCCATGCAACTTCCGTCCCTGTTTCTTCTCCGCAAAGGTGAGACATCCCCATGAGCAGTCGCAACAACAACATCCCTGAGGCGATCAACAACTACATCCTGGATCATTCGTTGCGGGACCGGCCCGAACTCAAAGCCCTGCGCGATGAAACGGCTGGTATGCCGATGGCGGGCATGCAGATCTCGCCGGATCAGGGCCAGTTCATGGCCCTGCTGGTGAAGGCGACCGGTGCCCGCAAGGCGATCGAAGTCGGCACCTTCACCGGCTACAGTGCTCTCGTCGTCGCCGGTGCTCTGCCAGCGGACGGCAAACTTGTGGCCTGTGACGTGAGCGAAGAGTTCACCTCTGTAGGTCGACCGCACTGGCAGAGGGCGGGCCTGGCACACAAGATCGATCTGCGTCTCGGTCCGGCGGTGGCGACTCTCGACGGCATGATTGCTGCCGGTGAAGCGGGCCAGTACGACATGGCCTTCATCGACGCTGACAAGGAAAACTATCCGAACTACTACGAGCGTTGTCTGACGCTGCTGCGCGTGGGCGGCTTGATCCTGGTGGACAACGTGCTCTGGGGTGGACGTGTGGCGGACCCGGCACAGCAGGAGGAATCGACGCGGATCATCCGGGCCCTGACACAACAGATGCACGCCGACGAGCGCATCGAATTTTCCTTGTTGCCTGTAGGGGATGGTCTGTCGCTGGCCGTGAAGCGCTAGTGGCGTACCGCAACAAACGCCTGCCCGACGAGCCGACGGCAGCCGATCTGCACGCGGCTGCCAGCGACTACGCCGCCATTGCCCACACGATGATGGCGGCCATCATCGAGCGCTGCGAAAGCAATCCCGAGTACCCCTTCATCGACACCAAGCTGGACCTGATCACGGGGCAGAACTTTCCCGTCGACGACCCCATCCGTGGTCGCCGGGCGATTTATGGCTGGATTCAGGGGCGAGGCCTGGAGGCGATCGCCGGACACGGGCGCTGGTGGGAACGTCGGGGCGAAGCGGCAGAACTCGTAGCGCGCATGCGTGACGTCGCTGCTGCCGTGCTGGCGCAACTGCGGCGTATGCGTCAGGCCAACGCCGGCCGTCTGTCGTTCTTCATGACGCCGGAGGGAAACCCCTTTCGCCTCGACGACGCGGGTTGTGTGCAGAGATTTGCCCTCACCGATCAGCATCCGTACGGTTTCAGCGATCTGTTCTGTGCCAAGGGTATGTATGCCGCGGCCCATTGGCTGGGAGACGAGGCGGCCCGGGCCGAGGCCATTGCCTACATGTATGCCGTCGATGCAGCGATCATCGCGCGCACGTTCCGCTCCGACCAGATATCGCTGGATCCGAAGAATCGCGCCGAGCCACGGGAGGGGTATCACACCCACGGGGCGGCCATGATTCAACTGGGTGCCTGGGCGATGCTCGCCTCAGCCGCAGCGGCGGGGGCTGTCGACGGCGGCCTGCGACTCATCGACTACGAATTGACGCACCACGCCAATATCGATGGCCGCTGGGCGCATCTGCTGGAGGGTGACTTCTGGGAGGCCGTCGATGACGAGGGGCGGCCCTTTGTCGAGCCGGACGGCGTGATCCTGTCAGATCCGGGGCACGCGCTGGAATTCGTCGGTCTGGCCATGAAGTTCATCGGCGCCGCGACGCCGATGGCAACGCCGGCGCAGAGCCAGCGCCTGACTGCAGCCAGGACCCACATGAGCCGCCTGCTGCAGCGCAACTTCGACAATGGCCATCTGCCGGGACCGCAGGGCATCTGCAAGGCCTTTGACCTCGTCAAGAGACAGCATCTCAACACGGACATGCCCTGGTGGAACCTGCCGGAGACGATTCGTGCTGCCGCCTTCTGTCTGACCGATGCCGTCGATCCGGCAGCACGCGGGGGCTGTCTGCGTGTCCTGCGTGATTGTCACAACGCCTTCCGCGAATTCGTCCGTCCCGAACTGCACCTGATGGCCTATCAGACGCGGGACGTATGTGGCCTGCCCGTTGTCGCCATCCCGGCGACGGCCGATGCCGATCCCGGCTATCACACCTGCCTGAGTCTGCTGGACGCGAGCGATGTGATCGATCAGCTGCAGGATTGCTCC